>Ga0137306_100105_pt1 | contig 132768 bp, 125 predicted proteins | sample Inofroosms_March_FD_97187 | JGI IMG/M metagenome (GOLD analysis project Ga0137306, IMG submission 97187) | Mouse cecal microbial communities from Vienna, Austria - N-Acetylneuraminic and N-Acetylglucosamine D2O microcosms_March | ecosystem: Host-associated > Mammals > Digestive system > Large... | reverse complement strand
TGTCCGCATTCTTCTTCCGAACAGCTTCCTGCTTCAACGGAGAAAGAGGGATTTGAACCCTCGCGCCGGTTACCCGACCTACACCCTTAGCAGGGGCGCCTCTTCAGCCTCTTGAGTATTTCTCCAGCAGAGTTTATTATACTAGACCCTCCAACTCTTGTCAATCACTTTTTATCTATTCCTTGCATTTCCTGATCTTCATCAATAAGTTCTCTACGTAGTTCTCCCAGGCAAAAGCCGCCGCCTTTTCATATCCGCTTCTAACAATGCCTTCTGCTTTTTCCGGGTGTGCCAGGAGCCCGCGGGCAATCCCCGGCAGCTCTTCCAAATTGTCCAAAGAATAATAAACAATAGACTCCCGGTCTTTGAAATACTTCCGGAAAAAGCCGCTAGGATCTGTCAAAGCCACAGATCCCCGGAGCATGGAATTAAAGACTCTGTCATGGCTCCCCTCCTTAAACCAGGGCATTACATTGAGATTGATTCTAGCATTCTCCATCCATGCAAGTGTATCCGCCAGAGGAATCCGCTCCTTAGAAAGGATATGCAGCCGCGGACTTTCTGCACAGGGGCAGTTCTGCCATCCGTCACCCAGAACATGAATATCCACACCGCCTTCCACAAGAGCCGTTACCACGCGTTCACGCATCACCATCCGTACCCAGCCGTCCAGAAGGCTCATCCCGGCTATTGTTTGATCAATCCTGCCCGGCGTCAGCGGAATACTATTTGAGAACAGCACCTCCGACGCCGCCTGTTCTACAGACTGGCCGCTATTCTGTAAAAGCCCTATTCCCATATCAGTATATAGTTTAAACTCCTCCGGCTTCATAGTCTGCCTCATTGCATCCAAAAATGCTTCCGGTCTTGTGTAGGTACCGGAAAAAAGCAGATCCAGCCGTTTCTCCTTCCAGGGAATCGGTTTCCCTTCCACCGGGGTTCCTCCGTGGGGCATAAATTCTACATGCTTCACTTGGGGAAAATACTGCTTCACATATTCCACATGGTTTCCGTCCGGGCAGAGAAGCAGATACTGCTCCATACAGGGACTTTCCATATAAGGCCGGAGATCCATGTGAAATGGCGGATCCATAAGAATATTGACCACCAAAGCTCCCAGCTGATTCCAAAGCTGCCACAGCCCTTCCTCTTGAACCGCCTCCCCGTTAAAGGTCAGCACAGCATCCACTCCTCCCCCCAAATAAGCATCCAGTGCATCCGCGTCATGTGTTCCTCTGGCCAGGTCACAGATAAAAGTCTGATGTCCCCTTCGGCGCAGTTCCTCAGATATCTCGCTGGTAAAATATTTGGTATCCTGATAATATCCCTTCTCATTTCCTGCATAGAATAAAAGAAATCTCTGCGGCTCATCCCCGATCTTTTCATCAGATGAATGACCGCCTACGTTCCATGCATCAGCCTCTTCACCAGACACATGCAGAATTTTCTTGTTATCTGAGCCGCTCCCTTTCTTCCCTTGATATAGAAAGAAACTATTCTCACAAAGAAGATTCCGAAAACCCGCCGTTTCTACCTTCTTTCCGTAATCCCGGTCCATGAACACAGCTTCTGCGAAATTCTCTTTCGGCGCCCCTGCCTGTTCAAGCACCTGCCGCCGGATAAGCACTGCAGCTCCCTTTGTCCACGGAACCGCTTCGCAGGGATACCGCATAGGAACATTAATCTGTCTTACTAGCCGCTCCACACATTCCGGCCCTGCCTCCTTCAACATACTGGATAAACGAGAATTGACAACACGGCCGGACATGCCCCCTGCCGTTCCCGCCTCTCTTGAGCCGTACAACGCCATTTGCAGCCAGAACAGCGCATGTTCCGGCAGAATCGTATCGCTGTCCATCAAAAGGCAGTCCGCATCCGTCCATGCCGCAGCGATTCCTTTCTCCCAGACCCGGGACATATCTGGTCCCTCCAGTTCTACCAAGACTAAATCCTCCTGCTGTCTGAGCCACTTCTGGTCTTGTTCTCCACACCGATCCGCCACAGCCACAATCTGTCCCCGGCTTCCGTCTAATGTCCTGCGTACACTCTCCACACACTGTCTTACAAAACCGTTCCCGCCATGACACCAGATTACAGCCGCCGTCCGTCCCGGCATACTTCCATAGTTGTCCTTCAGCTGCCGCAGCATCTCCTGAATCTGAAACCGGTCCTCCTGATCCTGACAACAGGCCAGAGCATGTTCATAACAGAGCCAGGATTGCTCCTGATTCACATCCAGATAATAATTCCCCAGCATAACATATAACTCATAATTTTCCGGATTGACACGAAGCCCCTGACAGATTGCCGCCCAGGCGCGCTCACTATCACCCAGATTCTGTCCGATATCTCCGTCATAGATTGCCAATACGTCATCATACCTTCCGCCTCTGGTTAGATATTCCCCAAGCACTTGGTCTGCCTCTGCGTAATTTTCTTCTTCTATCAGATCATTCAACTGCTCTTTTATCTTACTTTCCCTGCTGTGATACATCTTCTTGTCCCTCCATTTGTCATGCAATCCTCCAGAAAACGCTTTTCCCATAACAACTCAGGAATCTCTCCGGCCGTTACCATAACCACATTTTATCATCCTGCCGTCTGTTTTAAAAGAATTATTTATTCTTACATAAAATAAAAGGGGCTGCCACACTTATTATTAGTGCAGCAGCTCCTTCGCATAATCAGCCATCAGCTTAAATCAAATAATTCAGCATCATACCGACTGCAGCATAATTGTTCATTGCATAAGCTCCGCTTCTCGAATAAGAACTAAATGCATTCATCGGATTCGTAATAGACGCCTCCTGAGCGCTTGCCAGATCACCATTGATCAGAGAGCTGGAACTTACATTCATTCCAGTACTTCCTTTACTAAATGCTCTGTCTGCGATTCCGCCCGGTCCAGAAATCAGACTCCTGGTCAAGGACGGATTCTCCTTCATGTTCTTTGCAAATGCATCTTTGTCAAAGCTCAGGGTCGCGTCTTTGTTCACAGTTATTCCAAGCTGCTTTAAAGACTGCTCAGAACCCAGGCCTGCAACAAGATTACGAAGCTGTTTATCCACGCCTGTTCCCCTATCATAATTATCATTGAGCAGCTTCAACGAAGAATTATAGGAACCAACAAGGTCACTAAGCGCAGTAGCAATCTTATCGGAATCCACATCAGCCTTAATCGTTGTCTTTCCAACACCCTTCAGTTCTACGCCGATCCTATAAGAATCAGCATATACATCATTGCTGTACGACTCATGCTGTGTAGTCTTACCGCCTACTGTTACGGAATATTTAGAATTAGCCGCCTCAGTCTTAACTGTATCTGCTCCGGCTGCCGCGCCAAGATTACCAGTTACTTCAAATGAATTAGCAGCGCCTGTGTATTTGCCTTCCAGCTGCAGTGATGCCACTCCATCCTTCTGCACTACACTGGCCTTCACATTTGATGTCCCCCGGTTAATCTGGTCTGCCGCTTCCTTCAGCATATCCGCGTTTGTCTTAGCAGAACCGTCGCTATTGACAGCACTTACTTTAACATTCACTGAGTTTAAAGCATTACCGACTGTAAAATCCATATCGGATGATGCCTTATCCGATGCTTTCACACCTTCGCTGACATTTACCTGAGCCGCCGCAAGCTGCTGAACATCAAAGTCCATCTGCTGTGCGTTTCTCACTGTCAGCTTCTCAGTAGCTTTTGCTACAGAAGCATCAGAACTGCTCACAACATAGTCATTCATAACGCCGCTCTGATTTGCACTCCTCAGCGCATTCGCCGAACCCATCAAATCAGACATGCTGCTGCTATAGTTCTTAACAAATGCCATACTAGATGTCAGAGACGTATTCCGGTATGAATTTGAGGATGATCCTGATACAGATGACATTGCCTGCGTAAATCTCTGATTATTTGCAAGCGCCTGCGACAGGCGGAAATTATTGATGGACGCCTGATAGTTGTAATATCCCATGTAGGAATTCACTCCATTAATTGCCATGTCTTTCCCTCCTTTCTTGTAGTTCTATTATGTTTTACATTTATTCTATCGACATTTTGGACACAAATATTAATACTTTCTGCTTATACTCTATTCTTATCTCTTAATTTAAAACGTGAAACCAGAGATTTCAGAATCTGTGCCTGACTGGACAGCTCCTCGCTCGCAGCCGCACTCTCTTCAGCCGTTGCAGAATTCGTCTGTACAACACTGGAAATCTGATCCATACCTGTTGTTACCTGTGAAATTTCTTCTGCCTGCCTGTCTGCCGCAACTGTAATCTCATCCACATATGTAACTGCACTCTGAGTACTTTCAACAGTAGCCTGAATTGCTTCTGCGGTTCTTCCTGCAATCTCCGTTCCGTTCTCAACTGCCTGGATCGTACCCTCAATAAGTATTGTCGTATTGCTTGCCGCCTCTGCACTCTTAGATGCAAGGTTACGCACCTCATCAGCTACAACTGCGAATCCCTTTCCTGCTTCACCGGCGCGGGCCGCCTCTACTGCCGCATTCAATGCCAGAATATTTGTCTGGAATGCAATATCCTCAATCGTCTTAATGATTTTGCCGATATCGCCTGACTTCTGACTGATATCTCCCATCGCAACAATCATATCCTGCATCTGCTCATTTGATACAGACAGCTTCTCCTGTGCTTCCTCTACCTTACCGCTTGCCTCTTTTGCATTACTTGCAGTAGTAGTTACTTCTCTTGAGATTTCATTTACAGTGGCCGCCAGCTCTTCCACAGAACTTGCCTGCTCTGTTGCGCCCTGTGACAATGCCTGTGCACCAGAAGATACCTGATCCGCACCGCTTGCCACCTGATCAGAAGCATCGTTGATCTGTCTCATAGTATCACTCAGATTCGCATTCATATGCCGGATAGCCTTAAGCAGCGGTGCAAAATCACCTATATAGACTTCTTCTTTCGCATAAAGATTAAAGTTACCGCCCGCCATCTCGTCTAACAGATAAGACAGATCACGTACAACCGCCTCTAAGCCTTTACAGGTCGCCTGCACGCTTTTTACCAAAGCACCGAATTCATCTGACGACTCATAATCCAGAACCTGCTTCATATCTCCATTTGCAAGCCCTTCCATTGCCGTCTCTATCTGCTGTACGGGCTTAACGATTGTCCTTGTTACTCTTGCACAGATGACCATCGCAAGCACAATCGCAACTACCACGATCACCAGCAGAATAATTATGCTCTGGTTCGTTGTTTTAACGCTCTCCGCCTCTGTTGTTCCACGGATAGAAACCGACTGTTCAATCAGTACATTGATGTTCTCAATCACCTTATCTAATGCAGGCCCGCACTCTGAAATAACTTTACTTCCGGCCGCCTGCTGATCCTGATTATCCAGATCGGCAATAATCTCATCTGCAATCGTAAACCAGCTTTCCAGCGAATTGCTCAGATTAGTTATTTTTTCTTCATCCAGAATCTTTGCATCCTGAAGATACTGAACATTTTCCCGAATGGTAGCAATGTTTTCATCAATTGTCTGCTTTGTCCCTGCATTAGATGAACCCTGAATTACCATGTCACGGACATCCTTTGCCGCCATAAACGTATTAATACGACAGGTCTTTACTGCATCATCTGCCGCAACCGCACCCTCCACAAATTCATCCAAATTGTCACTTGCCTTCTGAAGCTGTAGGATTGAGTAAATAGATATGATAACCGTCAACAGCAATACAACCCCAAAAGATACCAGTAATTTACTTCTGATTTTCAACTTCTTTAACATCTTTCTCTCCTTCTGTTTCTTCATTATTTATAATATGTATGTTGTCCTCTGTGTCTTCTTTCTCTTTTCTCCGCAGGAAGTTCATGAATCTTTCTTCCGCGTCCAGCAGTCTGACACGAACAGAAACCCATGCCCGTCTGCACTTGTTCAGGCAGACAGTCTTCACAATTCGAAGATATCTGATAAGCCAGCAGAAAACAAGTAAAAAGGGATATTTCCCTAATATCGGAAAGAATCGGAACATATATTCTCTGGGCGGGAACAACCACTCCCTCTTCTTGGCCTCCCACTCTCCTTCACGGTCACGCCAGTAAAAATCCAGCCTCGCTCTCTCTTGCGGCAGTAACGCTTCATCCAGCCGCTTATTCTCCTGACCACGGACAACTATATATTCCTCTAATTCCAGTGCAAGTCCATATTCCTGCCTCACACCGTCTTCAAACCAAAGTGCAGCCAGCACGCCTGTCTGATGAATAAATTCCTCCCATCCTGCCTTCGCTGCAACTTCCGCGGGAATCTTCTGACGAAAGGTTTCATTAAGAATTCTCTGAAACTGCCAAAAATCCAGAATCTCCCTTATCTTTAACACTCCCGTGACGTAAGACTCAACCAGTCTGCCGGCACGGTACAAATACTCCTCTTCCCTTGACAGGGTATGTATATATCTGTAATCGTCCATATGCTGATATTTCCTGACAGACCCGGAAAAATACCGCTTCACTACACGATTCTCCACCGGTACCGTATTATAGAATACAACACGGATTCCCGGCACCCTTATGTACACAGTTCCTTTTCCCAGCCGGTCCTCCTGCTGCTCATAATTCATGTCACGCATGAACCTGTGTATCTGAGGCAGATGTTTACTCTCCACGAGAAACTCTATCTGTTCCGTATGAGCCATCTCCGGCTTATCATACATTTCTGCCATACCTGCACTGGTCAAAACCAATGCATCAATTCTGTACCGTTCAAGCTGCCACCGGATAACCTCCTCTGCCTTATGGTATGATTCGCGCAGAAGAAGCTCTCGCTTATAGCTCTGATAGAATTGTAATCTGCAGTCCTCAGAAATATCCTTTTCTATTCCCAAAGAGCCCAGATAGATTATATTGGTAATATTATGAAAGTCGGATAGTTTTAAAATGTTTTCCCATCTCACGGCCCTTCTTGCTTTCTGGACCGGATTCTGATTCACTACAGCCGCAAGCAATATCAACATATACCTTATTTCATAATTAATAGCAGTCCCTCCCTCCACCTATCTGTAAATCATACCTTTAATATATTATCGGATATTTCGCAGAAAAAATAACATTTTTTATCGATTTCTTTTACCTTCCTGCAGAATTCTTCTTTCTTCGAATATATCTATCGCTTTTGAATTATATATTGAATGTTTATCATCTGCAACCAGCCTTCCTGCGACCAGCGTAATACATCTGCGCTTCATAATCGTAACCAATTCTCTGGCATGGCTTGCCACCACGATTGTCATACCCTGATAATTCAATTCTGCAAGCAGCTGCATCAAATCCCACGCCGAATCCGGATCCAGATTCGCTGTAGGCTCGTCCGCGATCAGGATCTCCGGCCGTACCGATAATGCCCTCGCCAGAAGTATCCTTGCCTGTTCTCCGCCAGAGAGCTCCAGCGGATACGCCTCATATTTATCCGTAAGTCCGACAAGTCCTAAAAGCCTCATGATCCTGGCATTCATATGCTTATCCGCATTTCCTGTTGCCAGCATGGCAAATTCAATATTATCATATACGGAACGGTCATTTAGAAGGCCTACATTGGAAGATACGATTCCCAGTCTCCGGCGGTGAGCCGAAATCCTGCTCCGCTTCATCGTATCAACCCGCCTTCCCTCAACTGTGATCATGCCTGAAGTCACTTCCTCCTGCTTCATGATCAAGTCAAGAAGCGTACTCTTTCCCGCACCGCTCTTTCCTATTATAAAAACAAATTCGCCCTTTTCAATCTCAAACGAAATGTCGTGTAATACTGCTTTTTTCCGGAATTTCTTTGTCACATGTTCTAAAATAATCTGTGCCATAATTTCCTTCCTTAATTTTTCTCAAATACTTCCGATATTCATATTATACGTTTATCAAAAATTAACGTTTTATTATATATTTTATTGGACGATCAGTAATCCAATAAGCATACTATACTGTTTTAAATCAAAGCAGTCAATACAGATTCTTAAAACAGGGAGAAAAAATGAAGAAGAAACTATTAGGCGGAGTCATAGCTCTTGCACTTCTGCTATGCACTCCTTTCTGCCGTCTGGACCTTGCTTCCGGTGTTCCAAAAGTACCTCTGGCGCTGCCAGAAGCCGCCCCTGATCCTGTGGAAGCTCCCGTTTTTTCGGATGGGATGTATACGCTTACCCTCACGAGCAGTGTAGGTCTTCTTACTTATTATAATCAAAATGATATCCGGTGGGCAGATGCCCTCTACGGCGGACGGGATCCCATTGCAAGCTACGGCTGCGGTCCCACAGCCCTTGCCATGCTGGTCACCAGCTTCACGAACCAAAACTACACTCCGGCTGATATGGCCGAATGGGCGGCTTCTAATAATTACTGGTCCGCCGGTTCCGGAACCAGACATAATTTCTTTCTGGAAGGCGCTTCTGCCTTTGGTTTTCAAGCTGTTTCCTTCCAGAATTTTACTGCCGAGGGAATCATTTCCGAATTAAAAAGCGGGCATGTACTGGTTGCCTTGATGGGACCGGGGCAGTTTACCTCCGTCGGTCATTTTATTATAATATATAATTATTGGTCCGGCACTCAGGTCAGCATCGCCGACCCGGCCAGTCTGGAACGCACTCAGATTCCATGGGATGTCCAGACTCTTATAACTGAACTTGCATATGGGGCAAATGGAGGCGGACCGCTTTGGAGCATCTCGCCAAAATAAACCACATATAATCACTGTATAATGACCCAAATTTAAAAGAAGGATTTACAGCCGCAAGACCGCAAATCCTTCTTTATTTCTTTTTATTTCGCCGTCTGATAATAGGAGTCCTTGCCTGCAAGCTTCTGATTAATAGCCTTATCTATGTCAATTGTCCGGTTCAGCAGCTGCACCGTCTGACTGCTGAGTTCCAGAATCTTTTTGGCTTCAAAGCAATCCGGCTGATATTTGTTCTCTCCTGCAAGCCATCCTCTAAGCTCCGCCTGCTCTCCAGGTTCCGCCGATTGAAGAAGCATACGAATCTCCGTCTTCGTTTCAATGGTACGCTCCATCTCATCCTGACGCATCTTTATAAGCAGCTGCGCCGATTCCTGATCATTTCGGGACAATGCATCTCCCAAATCTTTTGTCAGACGTTCAATCTCAACCATTCTGACATAATTTCTTTGGACACGTCTTAATATCTCCGACAGAAGTTCCTCTTTTCTACTATCCATACACCCCTCCTGTCTATACAGACGCCGTCTTGCTTGCTTCCCTGAACGCGTCTCTCAGTTCCGCTACAAGCGGCTTTAATTCCTGGATTACAGCGCTGTTCCTTCCAGCCTGCAGCCTGCTAAGCTCATAAAGAAAAAATTCATACATTCTCCGAAGTTCATAGCTAATCTCATATTCCATATTCAAGGTCTGATCCAGATAATGTACGATATCCTTAGATCTTTGAACCGACTTATCAAAGGACTCATAATTCTCGTCGTTCAGTGCCAGCTGTGCCCTGGTAAGGCGTTTGATCAGCTCGTCATAGAGAAGCAGAAGCATCTCTCCATGAGTCATTGTGTTTACAGACTGCATTTTATACTGTTCATATCCATTTTGATACATATCTCTTCCCTTCTCCAGTTTAGTAGCTTCCGCCAATCTGAGACAAATAATTACTCTGACTATTCATCTGTGAAATTAATGTCTCAAGGCTTGTAAACTGCTTAATATAGCGGTCTCTTTCTGACTCTAACCTTGCCTGCAGCTTCGTAATTATCTTGTCAATCTCAGCAATCTCTTTATACATAAAGTTCTCTGTAAGACTGAGCGCCGAACTCTCTGTTCCTGCCTTGCGGACAAGGATACCCTTTTTTTCCCACGAACCCATAGTCTTAGCATACTTATCCATTACATTCTGAAGAGTTGTCGCAAGACCGTAATTAGTATTCCCTCTTTCATCTACAGATCCTTTGTCTGTAAACAGCTTCTCTACTGCTTCCGGATCGCTCTCAAGCGCCGCACGGAACTTGCTCTCATCAAATACAAGCTTTCCGCCATCTGAGTATGAACTCGAAGTGCTGATTCCAGCATTCTCCAATGCCTGAGAATAGCCTGCGCTGATGATAAACCGAAGGTCGGTACTCAGCGTTCTTAAATCGCTGTCTCCAAAGAGCAGGCCTGCCTTCGCCTTCTCCTCATACAGCTTAATCTCATCCTCTGACAGTTCCTTCTTCTGCTCGCTGGTAAGCGGTGTATAATCACGATCCGGCTTTGTTGTCAGCTCCTTGTTAACAAGTTCGATGATTGCATTATACTCCTCCACCATAGTTTTCACTGCGTCCACGATGGAATCTGTATTTACCTGCGCATTGATTCCAACTGCCTCGGCTGTTGGATCAAGTTCATCGGTCACATTGCCGTCCGCATCCTTTAAGTAACCAAATTCACCCTTTACACTAATTGTAAGACCGTCCAATTCAAAGGAATTGGAACCCCTCTTCAATGTAACCGCCTCATCTGATCCTGCATATTTTACCGTAACGATGGCATCCTGTCCTTTTGCTACTTCCGCGGTTGATGTACCTGCTCCGAAAATAGCATCCAATAAATTGGCGCTATCGCCTGTATTCCCGCTAAAATCAATCCTGCCGCTGGCTCCCTCGTCTGTAGCAGTAAAGACAAACTTATCTGCCGCCTGCTGATAGCTGACCTTCACGCCTGCATCAGAATCATTGATCTTATCCATCAGCGTATAGACCGTATCCTTATTCGTAACCTCTATATCTACGCCGTTAATCTTGATCGTTGTCCCCTTCGCATCCAAATTGATACCGCTCAATCCGGACTCTGCAAGAACCTCATTCAAATTCAAACGGTTTGACTCCCCATACGCTATATTCAGCGCGCCGTTCTTACCCACAAGATCAGCGCTTCCTGTTGTAAGCGTAAGCGTTGAGGTCGGATCTTCACTGCCAGTAGTCGGATCCATCGTCTTAAAACTGAGCTTATCATTATTATCACCTGTAAGTTTTACTTCGATCCGGTCTCTTCCAAATGCTTTGTTCAGTTCTGTCTGAAGAGAACTTCTCAGATTTTCCAGCACATTAACATTGCCGCTCTCATCTGCTTTGTTCAGTTCAGCCTGACTCGGTACCTTTATGCTTACAGCTTTCCCATTATAATTAAAAGTCAGCTCTTTCCCGGCAATCTTTTCTGCAAAGGAAACCTGCCGCTCCAAATCATTGACCTGATTGTCGCCCGTTACACCGTCCTTTGTGATTTTGATCGCAGCTTCATCATCTGATGATTCCGGTTCTTTGAAGCCTAAATAGCTTAATGCATTGCCTCCGGTTATCTGGCATTTATTTCCATCATTATCCGTGTTAGTAAAAGTGATCTTTCCACCTTTTCCATCTGCATCCATTCCTTCAGCGCTTACTTTGATGACGTCAGCAAATGTTTTTCCGCTGCCAAGCTCCTCTTTTGCCAGAAGCTTGTTGATAGACTTTGCAATCTCTTCTGCCGAATTATAACTCAGCTTTTCAATTTCCCCATCTTCATTCTTAATGGTCGAAGATAAAATAATGGACGCAGAGGTATTGCCATACTGGACGGATATCTTCTTTCCTACCAGATTCTCAACCGTCGTATCGCTGGTATCAATTGAGCCAGTCTCCAAAGCCTTGGTAGATACCCCTGCCTGAGAACTGTACTGCGCCTGCTTTGCAAGCTGCTTTACGCCCATGATCTGAACGGAATTAGAAGAACTTGCCGTTCCTGAAACAGAAACAAATTTGCTATTTGCACCTGTTGTCGTAATGTTGGATCTTCCCCATAACACAGAGCTGAACAAGTTCGTGCTTGAACCCCAGGATGATGTATACTTATTTGCAAATTTAACCATCATGTCCGTAATACTCCGAACTGCGGTCTGCTTCCATTCCAACTGCTGTTTCTTCTGCTGCTGTGCAGTAATCTTACTGGTGGTCCCATAGGTCATGCCTTCAATCAGGGAATCTCTGTCCAGTCCGCTGGCTAATCCGCCGTAGCCTCTGATATTGCTGGTTGTCGAGGTGCTCAAACTGCCTATTGTTGTTGACATATCAATCTCTCCTTTTTTATTAGTATTCTGCGGCCCAGCTATTATAATCCCCTCCTGCACCTTATGTACTACACACTTCGGGTGCTGTTTCGCCGCGTTTTTACAAATTAAAATTTATCCTGTACTTATTTATCGGCATATAGTATACTTTAAATAATAGTTAAATCGAGTTTTAATTATGAATGGAGGAATTATTTTGGCTACTATTATCGCGCTTACCAACCAGAAAGGCGGCGTAGGCAAGACCACTACATCCAGCGCCCTGGCGGCCGGACTGGTCTCATTTTATAATAAAAAGGTATTAGCAATTGATTTAGATCCCCAGGGCAGCCTGGGGTTCAGTCTTGGACTTGATATTGAGGACTGCAAGACCATCCATGATGTAATGACCGGACAGGTTCCGATTCAGTCGGCAATTCAGATGACAGATTATTGTGATGTCATCACTTCCAATATTCTGCTGAGCAGCGCAGAACTTGATTTCACATCCTCTGACCGGCAGCTTCTATTAAAGAACGCACTAACACCTGTTATGGACAATTATGATTATATTATTATTGACACTCCGCCCGCGCTGAACATTCTTACGGTAAACGCATATGCGGCAGCTGATCATCTTATTATTCCTATGGCACCTGAGATTTTGAGCCTTTTGGGCGTAACACAGCTCATGGATACCATCAGCTCTGTCCGCGAAAGCGTGAACCCCAACCTGAATGTCCTGGGGATCATCCTCACCAAATTCAACAAGCGTACTCTGCTTGCAAGAGAGGTGAAGGAACTGGCAGAGAATGTTGCTTCACAGACCGGAACCCGTGTATTTAATACGCAGATCCGGACAAGCGTTACTGTTGCCGAAGCGCCTGCTCACGGTCTCAGTATTTTTGATCATTCTCCTTCCGGCAAACCTACCGAGGACTATAAGAATTTTGTGAAAGAAGTAATAAATATGACCTTAAACAAATCAGCAGGGAGGTAACAGTAATGGCCAGAAAAAGCAACAAAACAGCTCATGTATTGAATCTCATAGCTGGACATGATGCTGCAAAGGATACTACAGAAGCTACAGATAATACAGAGTCACCAAATGCGAATGTTTCTTCGGAAACGGAAAAGACGGCAGATGCCGCGCAGACCGCCGCAAGCGCCGCGGCACAGGGTATTTCCGTAATTGATACGACAGAGGATGATCCCGTTGCAGATTTAATCCAGCAGAAGTTGTCCAATGAATTTCAAGCACAGGATGAACAACAGAAACCCGAAGAAGCAGGAACCGCTCCAGAGACAGCTCCTCGATCAGAATCGGCTTCTAAGCCGGAGGCCGCTCCCACTGTAGAGGATACTCCTGTATCGGAATCCACTCCTGCCGCAGAGGAGGCTCCCGCTTCAGAACCGGAAGCCGCCCCCGCGGCAAAAGCAACTCCTCTGCCAGACCATACTACGGTGCCGGAGCATGCTCCTCAACAGGAACCATCTGTCACGGTAGAGGACACGCCTCAGCCGGAACCGGAACCGGATTTTGTCAGATTAAATATAATGGAGGAAATCGTAAAGGATAAGATCATCTATTTTATGCGTCAGTTTGATGTATGCACCTGTGACCGGTGCGTAAATGACACGATTGCTCTTGTTCTGAACGGAGTTCTGCCAAAGTATATTGTAACTACACCGGCAGCTGTTGACCCGCTTCTAAGTTATTACACGAATAGGCTGATTTCTGATGTAACGGTTGAGGCTACCAAGGCATGTATGATCGTAAAAGAAAATCCAAGACATTAATTTTTTATATTTTAATCCTATAAAAATTGAGAGCCTCAACCGGCTCTCAATTTTTATTCACTGCATTTACGTTATCTTAATTTAAACTTATTGGTCTGTTCCTGCAGCAAGCGTACCTGACTGAACAGTTCTGAACTGACTGCCGCCGATTCCTCACTGCTTGCAGAGTTTGTCTGTACTACATCCGATATCTGGCCGATTCCTTCTGTTACCTGCGCAATCGATACAGCCTCGCCGCGCACGGCTTCTGCAATCGTGCCAATCGTACTGTTCGATTTCATAACCAGCTCCAGCGTCTTCGTTAATGTCTCAGACACTTCATCCACAATATGGCTTCCCCTCTCTGCTGCTTGAACAGAATTCTCAATCAACTCTTTTGTTGCCTTAGCCGCCTGATCTGAACGGGATGCAAGACTGCGCACTTCACTGGAAACAACAGCAAATCCCTTTCCCGCTGTACCTGCGCGGGCCGCCTCTACTGCCGCATTCAGCGCTAATATATTGGTCTGGAAGGCGATATCTTCGATGGTTGCAATAATCTTGCCGATCTGCTGGGAAGCCTGAGTGATATCGTTCATAGCCTCCACCATATTCTTCATCTGTTCGCTGCTCACCGTCACCTGTTCGCCTGTCAGGCGTGCATTCTCCTGCGCTTCTGTCGCATCCTTGACATTCTTTGCCGCATTCTTAGACAGCTCATCTAAAGTTGCATACAACTCTTCTACTGCGCTTGCCTGCTGGGTAGCGCCCTGAGCCAGTGACTGTGCACTGCTTGAAAGCTGTTCTGCATGGCCGGATACCTGGCGTTCCGCCTGATTAATATTGCCGAACGCTCCCGATATAGTCCGTGTGAAGCTGTCTATTGATTCTTCAATGGATTTGAAATCACCAATATATGCCTCCGAAGTATGCACATCAAAGTTTCCTGATGACAGCTGCGACATGATTCGGTTAATATCCATCACATACTTATGGATCAGATGCAGGGAATCTTTTACCGTTTCTGCCAGATCTCCCAGCTCATTATTCTCTTTCCGCTCCAGCTCAAGCTCCAGCTGTCCATCCTGAAGAGGCTTGGTCTTTTCCGTAATCTGTATAATCGGCTTGATAATACGTGAAAGCACATACTGAACCAGACTTGCAAGGCATGCCAGCACCAGAACAAAGCAGATGCCTGAGATTATCTGCATAACATGTATCGTCTGCTTCATATCCGCTTCACAGGCCTCATTCTCCGCAGTTACATTCTCCACAATCTCATCAAGCAGTCCTACTAAGGTTGTCAGATTCCCCTGGATCGTCTCCTGATAATAGCTCTGTGCCGCCTCCGGATCTGTCTCTAAAAGCTCCAGTACATAAACAGCCGATTCATGAAGCTCCTTATGTAACGGCTCTATCTGATCCCTGAGCGCCAGAACCTCTGTATCTTTTATCTCATCATCTCCATAGACCCACTGTCCAAGAACACAGCCGGTCGGGTCAATGCTGCCTGTAAATTCAGTTCCGGCATACAATGCGTTGCTAAGTCCCGACGCCCATTTATAATGTGCAACCTCCGCGCTCTGAATCCTCTCTAATAGGGCATTCGCCTCAATACTCTCGTTCTGCGTATCCTTAATAGCAAATATATTTATTGAAATCAAAATACTGTACAGAAGCACAGAAATCAGTGCAAAAGCTACACGTATTCCAACCATTGTCTTAATGCCTTTTCGCATAATGGTATATCCCCTTTCGTTTTAATTATTCTTTCACTGCTTCCTGGCTTTCTGCCGTTACCGTTCTTGTTGTCCCGCCGGATACATAAGCCTTCCCGCATTCCGGACAAATAGCCGTATGCATTGTTACCGACTGGCTGATGACTTCTCTGTCCTCCTGTACCGCCTTTGCCTGTTCTCTGGTCACGTGCTCCATCTCATGCCCGCGCACTGCTGCGCCGGCCTGTTCCGGCGAAATATGTGTAGGTGTCTTGTATGAAACACCTGCATCATCTGAGCCGTCCTGATATTTCCTTTGTTCGCAGGTTTTGCATTCGCCTTCCTCCAAAGCCTTCTGAGCCCCTTCTGCACCTGTCAGTGCATCAGAAGACTCCTCTCCCGGAACCGGCGCCTTCTTTTGTCCTGCCTGCGTTTCATCCCCATATTGAATGCGCATCCGTACAGCAAACTCTGCCGGATCCATTCCCTTCCTCAAAAAAGGAATCGCATAACTGACCCCGCTTGCTGCATTCGTGTTTACAGTTCCTACCGGGCGGATAGGCTCAACCGGCACGCCGATATTCGATGCCTGCCTTACCACCGGAACTGCTCCTGTCCTCTGCACAGGCTGTACTCTAGTTATCTGAGAAGCCCCGGCTGTTCTCATAGAACCATAATGTCCGTAATTATAAGCATACGGACTTGTTCCGGATACTCCTGCTATCATACACTCGCCCCCTTATTCAGAACCTCTCTTTTTTATCCTCTGCTTCCTACCACATTATCCCAGATACCGTTTACTTCCTCCACACATTCCATATAGATCTGTGCCATCTCATTCGTATGAAGTCCTAACTCTTCAGCTATAACTTTTATCTCCGTCCATTCTGCCCTCTCATAGAAAAGAAGCAGTTCGTACAGCCTTCCTGCCAGTCCTTCCTCAGAAATAAGGGCCGCTTTGACCTCTTCCACGATTGGAATATCCGCCAAAATCTCTTCCATTGGCGCATCAATCATATACTCCAGCGTGGAAAACATACCAAGAAGATAAGCATCCGAAGCATTGATCACAAAATTTTTAAGCTTTCTAACCAGTCTGGATGCAAAGTTTGCACGCATAAAGGAGGTCTTAAGGAGTTCCTCGGAAGCGCTGTCTGCTGTATTATCTTCAAAGCTCAGAAGATAGACCCATTGCTTCAACTGGTTAATTCCAACCCGCACCATAGCCTGACGTACAGAAGTGGTCTCCTGATGTGCCGCAAAATAGGACGAATTGGCCATCTTTAACAGCGCGTATGTCAAAGATGCATCCCTTCTTACAATCTCCTCCAGCATCTCAATATCCGGCTCATCCTTTGTAATCTCCATAATAAGCTGATATAGGTTACCCTGCATAAAGTCCATCTTGCTGGTCTTTGTCAGCGTAGCAGTAGAAATATAATTGCCTTCTACATAATCCACTCCAAGCTCTTTGGCATACTCATAAACCTCCTTGCTGTTTACGCCCGTAGCAATAAACTGCTTTTGGAAGCCATGAGCCATTTCAACCAGATTTACAATGGAACGCCTCTGCGTTTCATCCGTCTTATTGGAAATATCAACCTTAATATAATCTACATACTCCAGCATACTAAAATACTTTGGCGTAAACTGGAAATCATTAATTGCAAAATGATAACCTTCCTCTTTGTACTTCCCGATAATAATCGTCGCAAGAGAATGTACTACAATGTTATCCTCTATCTGGATAATCACCTTATCCTTATCAAAAATCTTCGGCGTATTCCGGAACAAAAGCGTCGGTGTAAATGTCATAAATGTCTTCTTATCCTTAAAGATACAGCCCGAATTCTCGGATAAAAAGGATACCATCGCATTAGCCGCTACGCTGTCCGTACTCGGATTATACAAACTGTCTTTATCCTCCTGGATCATAAGTTCATAACCCACGACTGCATCTGTCCGAATGTCCTTAATCGCCTGTCTTACTACACATTTTTCCATGCTATATCATCCCTCTTTCCTCCAGAAGCCGGTCCATCACCTGAACCAGGCGTCCAATCTCTGGCTTGGAAAGCTGTTCGTCTGCGCCCAGCTGCTTTCCTTTAATTCTCATTTCAGCGTTGATCAGGGATGAGAAAATAATAACCGGTATTCTCTTCATAATATCATCTTCTTTTACCAGCTTTGTCAGGCGGTGTCCGTCCATCTCCGGCATCTCAATATCTGTAATCAGAAGAGCCGCCTTATCATCAAAATCAGGCTCATTCCTCACGGACAGGAGATACTCCCAAGCCTCTTTACCATTATTAAAATTCTTGATATTCGCATAACCCGCACGGATCAGCGAATCCTTGATCATCTTAGTCAGAAGCAGGGAATCCTCTGCGAGAAGGATACTGTGTTCCCGTGCTATTCTATCGCCAAGCCTGTCGATTTCCTCTACCTGGATACTGGTTTCCGGCGCAATCTCTGCCACGATCTTCTCGAAGTCAAGAATCGTAACCAAATTACCGTTGCACTGCGCAATACCTGTAGCAACACCGTCATCCCCGCTTGTAATCGTCTTATCCGGCTTTTGGATATCCTCCCAGGAGATTCTGCTGATCCCTACTACTGTATGTACACGGAAGGCAATATCCATTTTATTAAAATTAGTAATTATGAATAAATCCCTGTCCTTTGTCTCAGCGACTTCGCCAGTCAGATATTTAGGAAGGTTAATTACAGTCATAAGGATCTCCCTCGGCTTGAAAATCCCCTCCACTGCCTCATGAGAATGAGGTATTGGCTTTACTTTGTCCGCCATCATAATTTCCCGTACTTTTGCTACATTGATACCATACAATTCCCCAAAGATAGTAAACTGCATAATTTCAATCTCATTTGTTCCCGATTCCAATAAAATCTCTGTATCAGCCATAACCACTTTCTCCTTTATATTCTCCGTATTACATATTTATCGACATAATATCCTTATATCTTAAGCTTTTTACAGCTTTCTCTCTGGCTTCCCGGCTGTCCGGACACATACCTGCCCGGTCGCTACATCCAGCGACATAGTTCTTGCATAGTTTGCGCCGGTATCTTCGGCGGACACACGCAAGCCCTCCATCATAAGTATCCTTTTGACATTCTGAGCATTCCGTTCACCGATATTGCCAAGCCCCCCCGGACCTTTCATCTCGAACATCTTTGCTCCGCCGGCAATCTTAATTACCAGCCTTCCCTTTCCAGCCCCAAACGCATACAGCTTACGCAGGGTTTCACGGATTCCTGAATCTGCATATTTCAATATATTGTTATCCGAAGCGCTTTTTTCCGGAAGCATAATATGAAGAAGTGCTCCCAGCTTAATCATCGGGTCATAGAAGGATATCCCTATACAGGAACCCAGTGCATAGGTAATCAATTCCCCTTCCTGCCTTGCAATCTTCATATCTGCGATTCCAACCGATATTTTTTTGGCCATTTGCTAACTCACTCCCAGCTTTTTCATTAGAATATTCAAGGATTCTACATCCGGGAGAAGAAGCATACTGCTATGCAAGGCCTTTTCATCAATCTTGAAGTCTCCTGTCACCATCATAATTCTATCCGAATGCTGACCCACCATTGCCATCGGCACACTCAATATACCGCCCAGCATATTTACGGTAAATTGCGGAACCGACAATTCAACCTCTACATTGGTTAACGACGATAATGCCGTAACATAAGAAGAAATCACGATATTGCCAATCTCAGTGAGAACGGAAGTATCAATTTCCTCCAATTCCAGGAGCTCTGCCCCTGTTTTTCCGAGCATCCTGAAAAGAATATCATCCGAGAAACTCTGCGGTACGATAAACAGCATAATACCCTGAATCTCTCCGCTCATCTCTACAAAAATCGCCGCAACAACATTCTCCGGATCCCCCATCTTTTCAATTGCTTCATTAAACTCTAAAATCTCTGCCCTTGGAAGCGACATCATAACCTTGGCATTCATCATGCTGGACAATGCTGTTGCCGCATTGCCCCCGCCGATACTTCCAATCTCTTTGAGAATATCCAGCTCCAACGCATTCATTTCTTCATACTTCTTTATTGCCATGTCTCACCCCGCTATGATCTTAATGTATTAATTGTACCCATGATCTCATCTGATGTCGTCACCATTCTGAGTGCAAGGGAATACGCTCTCTGTGCTTCAATCGTTCTGGTTATCTCTTCTGCTGTGTCAACTCCGGACATCTCAAGTGTATGGTCTACCATCTTCGCTCCAGGCATAAGGAACGGCGCCCCGTTCTTAGCCACCGGAGAAAATTCATTGTTACCCAAACTCAGCATTCCATCCAGAATATCAAATCCAAACACGCCGATTTCTCCACCCAATTCACCATCTGTGACAAGAATCGGGTTTTGGTTCTGATCCAGCACAAAATTACCATTATCATTTACCAGATAGAACTCCGTTCCACGTTTTGATAGACTGAAATGACCATTTCTCGTATAGGTGATCTCACCGGTAATCGGACTTCTCAGCATAAAAAATCCCTTTTCCACAATCGCATAATCATAATCGCCCTGAGTTGTCACAAAACCGCTGGGGTCAAATTTCGTATCCGTCTTCTCGACAACCACGCCTGTTCCTGCCTTAAGCGGCGTATCTTCCCCGTTATAATTGTTCAGATTATAGTACATCAAATCTGAAAATACTGCCGACTTAGACTTGTAGCCATAGTTGTTCACATTTGCAAAGTTATTAGCAATTACATCTAGTTTTCTCTGCTCTTCCATTGCACCTCTGGCCGCTGTGTAAAATGATGTATACATATGATGTCTCCTCTCCAGTTTCTATGTTAATTTCGATTCATTTTCCTATGTTGCCGAACCCAAAGTGACAATCTTTCCTGTTAACTGGTCATAGATCTTCAGAATCTGAGCAGACCCCTGAAGCACCCGCTGGCCGCTCATCATTCTGGTCATCTGCTCTGCCATATTTACATTCGAGTATTCGGTATAGCGCTGCGTCACCTTCGCAGTCGATGCCTGCGGCGCCGCTCCATTTGCCTGGAATACGCCTCCGGTAATCTTGGTAAGCTGATTATAATCTGCAAAATCCACAATCTGCAGCTGGCCGAAAGTCTGCAGGCCGTCCTCCGTAGTAATATTCCCCTGGGAGTCAATACCCACCTCATCCGTTGTAAGCTGGATCGGCCCGTTAGTTCCCATCACGCGTCCGATTCCCGGCAGGACAAGATATCTCTGATCATCCAGATTAAATGAACCGTTTCTTGTATACACAACACCATTATTTGTCTGAATAACGAAGAAACCATTTCCTGTCAGGCCTACATCCAGCGGACTTCCGGTCTCTCTCAGCCCGCCTTCGCTGTAATCGGTCACTCTCTCATCCGCAATATTCATCCGGGATACCGTGCCTACCTGCGTCTTCCCATACTGATCGTAGCGGTAAATCATCTCTTCCCGGAAAGTGCTCTCTATCAAGCGGTCTTCCTTGTAACCCGGAGTAGATACATTCGATATATTATTACTGATAATATTCATATTCCGGTTTTGTGTGATCATGTTTGAAGCTAAATCATAATACCCCTGAAACATCTTTCCTCTCCTTCTCTTCGTTAAATTTTTCCATATGTTTACGTAGTTTCTTGATCGCATTGGCATGTATCTGTGAAACCCTCGGCTCGCTGACCTGAAGTACATCCGCAATCTGCCTCATATTCAGTTCATCTATATAATACAGGGATATTACAAGCTGTTCATTCTCCTTCAGCTTGTTGATTCCCTCTGCCAAAACCCCGGCAAGCTCCTTCTTTAGGAATTGATCTTCCGGCTGCTCCTGCGAATCCCCATGAGTCAGCCTTACACCGATCTCATTTCCCTGAGCCTCCGCCAGCACCATATCCAGAGACAGAATATTGAAAAGCGCGGCCTTCCTCATCGTATCATGGTACTTCTCTGTCGAAATATCCAGATACTCCGTCACCTCCTGTACAGAAGGATAATACCCAAGTTTATTATATAACGTTGTTACCGCTTCTTCAATATCTCTTGTGTTCTTTCTTGTACTTCTCGGTACCCAGTCCTGCTTTCTTGCCAGGTCAATGATCATTCCCTTAATCCGTTTTGATATGTAAGTCTCAAACTTTACCTTCTTATCAAGGTCAAATTTGTCAATCGCGGACATGATCGCAATGACACCCTCATTAATGATATCATCTACCTGTACAAAGCTGAGATAAATATCACGCATTTGAAGCGCAATGCTTTTCACAAGATAGATATAACGCATGACTATTTCCTGCTTTATCTCCAGACTTCCTGTCTCTTTATACAATTTTAAAAGTTCTTCATTTGACTTTTCTTTGTATAACTCCTGTGTCCCCATAGTAACGCTCCATTAGCTGCTGTTTTAAAGTGTAATATTTCCAATCGCCTGTATTTGGATGTTATTGCTGATTTCATTAAATGACAGCACATACACATCCGGGAAGAACTGCTCGATCAAACGGTAGAAATGTACCCTCACCACCTGACTGGTCAGCACAAGCGGCGGCTGACCGAAGTCATGGAACTTCTTCACCTCATCCGACAGCTGCGTGATAACATTCTGCATCACGTCCGGGCTGAGCGCAAGATACATGCCGTGCTCTCCCGTAGTCAGGCTTGTAATAATATTTTTCTCCAGCTCGGCATCTAGTGTTACCACCTTCATGCTTCCGCCTTCACAGAACTTCCTCGTAATGGTCCGCTTCATTGCCACACGGATATTCTCCGTGATTGTCTCAATATCTTTAACTGTCATGGACGAATCCACGATCGTCTCCATGATCGTCTCCATATCCTTAATCGGAATACCTTCCTTCAGCAGATTCGTCAGAATCTTCTGGAAGTTTCCATAGGAAATCAATGTGGGGATCAATTCCTCCACCAGCTCCGGAGACTGCTTCTTCATATTATCAACCAGACGCACAACCTCCTGCCTGTTCAAAAGCTCATGCGCATGCTTCTTCACCGTCTCGGACAAGTGTGTCAGCATAACAGACAGCGGATCAATAACCGTATATCCATAAATCTCCGCCATTTCCTTCTTATCTACAGTAATCCACTTACTTGGTATACCATATGCAGGCTCGATCGTATCGATACCATCCAGCTCTTTTTCCGGATTCGGCGGCTCTAATGCCAGGTAATAATCAACCAGGATCTCTCCCTTGGCAACCTCTTCGCCCTTAATCTTTATTACATATTGGTTTGTATTCAGACTGGAGCTGTCGCGCAGGCGGATCGACGGAATCACAAGACCCATCTCCTGAGCATACTGTCTCCGGAATATGACAATACGGTCAATCATCCTTCCGCCGCTTTCCTCGTCCACAAGAGGAATCAGGCTGTAACCGAACTCCATCTCGATCGGCTCTACTGTAATCAGTGAATATACACTGTTGATATCCTTGAAATCCTCTTCCTCTGTAACCTGAACCTGTTCGCCGTCTGCCATTCCCATTGCTGCCGCCTGTGCATCCGGCACGGCCATTTCTTCCATACGCCGGGAAAGCTGCCATCCGCCGAGCATCAATGCAAGAGAAACAACTGCAAGCTGGAACTTCGGCATTCCTGGAACTGCAAGCAGAATCGCAAGCACACCGCCGGTCATCATAATGGCTCTCGGCTGCGCCATAAACTGTCTCGTCACATCCAGATTCAAGCTGTCCTCTGCCACTGCACGGGTAACGATCATACCGGTGGCAGTAGAAATAAGCAGCGAAGGAATCTGTGACACAAGACCGTCTCCGACCGTTGCAATCGAATACACCGACAAGACTTCCGTAAATCCCATGCCGCCCTGCACCATACCGATGATACAGCCGCCGATAAAGTTGGTAGCCGTAATGATCAGGGACATGATCGCGTCACCTTTTACAATCTTTGTGGCACCATCCATGGAGCCGTAGAAATCTGCCTCCTTCTGGATCTTGTGGCGTCTCTCCTTCGCCTCCATCTCATCGATCAGGCCGCTCCCAAGGTCTGCATCAATAGCCATCTGTTTACCCGGCATAGCGTCCAGCGTAAATCTTGCCGCTACCTCAGAAACACGTTCTGCACCCTTGGTAATAACGAGAAACTGAACCAATACGATGATCAGGAAAATGATAACTCCGACAACTACATTGCCCTGCAGGACAAAATCTCCCATCGCCCGGATCACAGCGCCTGCTGTACCGGAATTTCCAAGAATACTTCGCGTTGTAGAAATATTCAGTCCGATCCGGAACAGGGTCGTAATAAGAAGCATGGATGGAAAGATAGAAAATTCCAACGGCTCCTTAATGTTCATACTAATCAGAAGTATGATCATCGACAGGGAAATATTCAAAATAATCATTACGTCTATCAAGAACGTATTCAGCGGTATGATCAACAGCAGTACGATCATAACTACGATCAATGACACCGCGCTATTCATTATCTTCTTCATGTTCTACCCCAGCTTTTTATTCATACGGAATACCTTAACAAGGATCTCCGCTACCACTCCATAATACTCAGCCGGTATCTCTGAGTTCAGCGGAGTTGATGCATAAATTCCCCTTGCAAGCGGTTTATTCTCAATAACCGTAACATTACTCTGCTCTGCAATCTCAACGATCTTAAGAGCAATATAATCCTGCCCTTTTGCAATCAAGACCGGAGCATTGTCATGGTCAATATCATACTTTAACGCAACAGCAAAATGCGTAGGGTTACGGATAATAACATCCGCATCCGGCACGGCCTGCATCATTCTGCTTCTTGCCATCTTCTGCTGCAGGCTTCGGATTCTGCCCTTGATCTGCGGATTACCTTCTGTCTGCTTATATTCTTCCTTGACCTCTTCCTTGGTCATCTTGATGCCTTTCTCATAAGACCATCTCTGATAGAAGAAATCAAAGCCTGCAATTGCCGCAAAAATCAAACCAATCTGTAGAACCATCCCCATGATCTCCTCCAGCACATAGGAAAAGCCTGCGGCCGCATTCATATCCATCATACGGGCAATCACGATAATCTCACTCTTCAAAATCCTATAGAGCACCGCCGATAAAATCACAATCTTTAAGGAAGCCTTCAAAAGCTCCACAATATTTTTTGCGGAGAATAGATTCTTAATCCCGTTCAGCGGATTCAGCTTCTTTAGGTTGAATTTCACCGGCTTCATGGTAAACAGGAACCTTGTCTGGATTCCGGTTACAATGATGCCGATTGCCATGCTGATAACCCCTATTGGGAAAATACATTTGGAAAGCTCCTTTGCCGAAGTCATGCCAAGTTCCTGCAGCATCCCCAGCGACAGCTCCTCCACACTGCTGATCGATGATATCAAATATACCATCATATTCCTCATGGAGCGGAAAATCGTCGGAAAATATATCTGCAGAAAGTAAAAACATCCAAAAAGCGAAACAACAACAATAACATCCTTACTGCTGGCCACACGGCCTTCTTTTCGCTCTTCTCTCCGCTTTTTAGGCGTGGCTCTTTCGGTTTTTTCACCTGCTCCGCCTGCCAACTGTACTCACTTCCAATCTATACGAATGTCAGGATACCCTGGACCGTTTTCATCATTTCAGACAATATTCTGTTCAAATGACTGCCGATCGGCGAAAACAGAATAGCTAAAAGGCCCAGCCCAACAATTATTTTCAATTGAATATTAATAACAAAAATACTAATCTGAGGCACCACTTTATTCATAATTCCGATGCCTACCTGTACCAGAAACTCCGCCGCCAGTATCGGAAGCGAAAGTCTGATTCCCAGCTCCGCACACTGCAGGAAAATCTCTATCATCCTGTCAGCAAGCCCCTGCGTGATCACTATCCCGCCATAGGGGACAACCTCTCCTGATGTAATAAGTATCTTCATCAATGCCAGATGACCGTCTACCGCAAAGAACAGCAGCACAAACCATGTTTGGAGCACGCTTCCGGTCACAGCTATCTGAGAATTGCTCTGAGGGTCATACACCGTGGCCATCGTCAATCCCAGCTGAAAATCTATAACATAGCCGCCGAACGTAATTGCAAAAAAGAACAATTCCATTGCATATCCGATTACATATCCTACGGCAAACTCCTTCATCAGAAAGAACCCGAACTGCAGGGTATTTGTAATCTCAAAGGCTGACTCCACAGACGCCAGGTATATTGTAACCGTCAAGGCCAGAATAATCCCTGATTTCACGGTCATCGGTATATTTCTTCTTCCAAGCAGCGGATTAAACAATATCATCCCCGACATTCTCATCATAATAAGAGAAAACAGGGTCAGCTGTGCAGCCGTATCAAACGCCATATCGTCACTCCCCGTTCTATCCCTCTATCATCTGGAATATCCTGACTGTAAAATCCTGCAGCGACTGAAGCATCGAACCTCCGGTAAATACAAGAATCAACCCGATTACCAGAAGCTTCGGCACAAATGTGATCGTCTGCTCATGAATCTGCGTTGCGGCCTGAAAAATTGCAATCAGTATACCTACCAGCATACTAATTACCAGAAGAGGGCCGGCAAGCTGCACTGACATCACAAACACTTCATACATCAAATCTCCAACTTCTCCGTTTGTCATCTATATAGGCCTCCCTCTCCGTTATGTGTTAAAGCTGTCCACAATAGTCTTAAATAACATCTCCCATCCATTCACTGTTATAAACAGCAGAAGCTTGAACGGAAGTGAGATCATTGCCGGTGGCAGCATCATCATTCCCATAGACATCAATGTACTGGAAACAACAATATCTATCAGTAAAAACGGGATATACAACAGAAATCCCGCGGTAAACGCCCTCTTCAATTCGCTTGTCATAAACGAGGGGATAATAACTGTAATCGACAGGTCTGTCAGTTCCTCCACCTCCTGTATATCCTCCTCAGCCAGATCCGTGAACAATGCCAGAGAGCTTTTCTCTGTATTCTTAAGCATAAATCTCTTAATCGGGTCCTGTGCCCGGTCAAAAAACTCCTCTGTAGAAATTTCCTGATTCTGATAAGGCTGATAGGCCTCTGTATTCACTTCACCTATAATTGGATCCATAATAAAAAGCGTCAAAAAGATAGAAATACCTACCAGCACCATATTCGGCGGTGTCTGCTGGACTCCAAGCGCATTTCTCAAAAAAGAAAGAATGATTATGGTTCTCGTAAACGAGGTCATCATAATCAGGAGAGAGGGCAGAAGTGATATAATCGTCAGAAGTAACAATATATCTAATGTAGGAACCTGGCTGCCATTAACATTAATCAGTGAGTCATACACTAGTCTCTACCTCCTCTTTTTGCTCAAGTCATTGAGCTTTTCCATCATCGCCTTAAAGTCCAGAGCGCCTGCCCCGCCCTCTTCCTCATCCGGCGCGAGTGGAAAAAGCTCTTCGTCCTGAAGCTCGGACAGAACATGAATCTGACCCGCAGTAATTCCCACAAGGAGGTATTTCCCGCTGACCTGTATAATTGCAATATGTCTGTCCTGTCCCATCGTAATCTGATCAATCAGGCGCATATAACGGGAACTGCTGCTCTTTGACAGTCCCCTGCCTATATATTTACTTGCCAGATAGCTTCCGTAAATGATAAGCAGTACTACAAGAAATGTAGCAATTACTCTCCACATACAATTCCTTCCCTACTCTAATGCGAGCAAATTGACCTTCATTATTTCCGTAATCCTGACTCCGAAATTATCCTCCACAACAACAACATCGCCTTTTGCAATACATTGTCCATTTACATATAGATCCACCTGCTCTCCGGCCAGTTTGTCCAGAACAACCAGCGAACCTTTCGTGAAATCAAGAATATCTTTTACAAACTTTTTAGTTCTTCCGATTTCTACTGAAATCTCAAGAGGAACACCCATGATCAGTTCCATGTTCTCCTCCTGCTCAGCCTCAAGCACAATATCTCCGCTTGGCTTCAAATTGGTCTGAGACGGACTCTGAACATGGATCATCTTCGGCTCCGGCGCCTTCTTCTTCTCCTGCATAGACTCCTGCATTGCCTGCTGCATCGTCTGCATCTGCTGCATCATCTGCTGCATCATCTGCATCTGCATCATAGAAAGCTCTGGATTTACAGCTGTTACCGGCTGCATAACCGGCTGTGCGGGCTGCTGTACCGGCTGCGGTGCCCCAGACTGTACTGGCTGCGGTGCTGGTGCCGGTTGCGGTGCTGGTGCCGGCTGCGGTGCGGCCGGTTCCTCTGCTCCTCCTGCCAGCAGCTTCTCGATCTCTTCCTGAGACAGTGTTCCGCCTCCTCCTGACGATGCCGCTGGCGCGGGCTGCGGTGCGGCTGGTTCCTCTGCTCCTCCTGCCAGCATTTTTTCAATCTCTTCCTGAGACAATGCCTTGCCTCCAGATGCCGCCTCTGGTTCTGCCGGCGCTTCTGAACCTACCGGTTTCCCATCCGCACCAATTTCAATAATCTGATCTTCCGGAAGGAAACCTCTTACCAATCCTTTTGCCAGCTCCATCGGCATTACATTGAAGAATTCACTCTCCAGCTTATCTGCTATCTTAAGAGTAAATACTACAACCACCTTCGGACTGTCATCTACAAAATATTTATCAATAAACTCCTGTTCGTCCTTCACTTCAAATGAAATTGGCGTGGAGATATTAACCATTCTCCCCAGGAACTCCGACAGTGCTGTAGAGGACGCACCCATCATCTGGTTCATTACCTCACAGACTGCACTGATGTTAATTTCATTCAGCTCAAACTCTTCGTCAGGCATCTCCATGCCCATGAGCATTTCCACGATCACCTTTACATCATGCCTCTTAAGAAGCATAACGTTTTCGCCTTCCAGACCGGCAACATAAGTTATCTCAACGCCCACGGCCGGTTCCACCCTGTCCATTTCAAATTCTTCTTTTGAAACAATATTGACAACCGGTGTTGTAATATCTACTCTGGCGTTCAACATCGTGGAAACCGCTGTCGCAGAGGAGCCAAGGCTGATATTCAATATCTCGCCTATTGCGTCTATTTCCATTTTACTAAAGCATTCAGAAGCCATACTTACCCTTCTCTCTTTCCGGGGGAATTATCCGCCGTTTTTATTTTCCAATCTCCAATGCTTTTTGCGCCATCAGTTTGATTGCGTTGAAAGCTGTAATATTCGCCTCATAGGATCTGGTCGCGGACATGCCGTCTATGGTTTCCTTAACCGGGTCAACATTCGGCATCATAACATAGCCGTCCTCATCCGCATCCGGATGATCCGGATCATAAACCGGATTCAAGTCCCTCTGATCTTCTATAATCTCAGTTACCTTCACACCGCCTTTTGCAGCAGCCGTGCTCCTGTTCAAAGCAGTGTTAAATTTGGTACGGAATGTGGTAGAAGGCACTTCCTGCAGGACTACCATCTTTCTCCGGTATGTCCCGCCGCTTTCCGTTCTAGTCGTATTTGTATTGGACAGATTTTCGGCCGCAATGTCCAGTCTCTGTCTCTCAGCTGTCAATCCCGACGCACTGATGTCAAATGAACTCAAAAAAGACATATCTGTTCCTCCTCAAATTAACCAAGGATTTTCTTAACTGTAGACAAGATACGTTCCGGCTTAAAAGGCTTAACGATAAAATCCTTTGCCCCGGATTTGATAGAATCCATAACCATCGTCTCCTGTCCCATAGCAGAACACATAACAATCGTTGCATTCGGATCCATACCCTTGATCTCCTTCAGTGTCTCAAGGCCGTCCTTATTCGGCATCGTAATATCCATGAACACAAGGTCAGGCTTTTCGGCAGCATACAAATCGACAGCCTTTGCGCCATCCTCTGCCTCAACAAGATCTGTATATCCGGCCTGCGTCAATGTAGTTTTTAACATCATTCTCATAAATGCCGCATCGTCTACTAACATAATTTTTGCCATTTTTTTTACCTCACTTTTTTGTTCTCATTGTAATTGTAATTTATATACTCAGATAATTCAAAGGATTTATCTGGTAATTATACCGCTACATCTTCATTCTTTACTTCCAATATACGATTCTCTATCTTAACCGCCATATTCTTGTTATGTACTCCCAGCTGGCCGTTAAACCACGGCTGTCCTTCTATATACAGAGATATCAGTGAATTCTGCGGTTTATTCAGATCAATCACATCTCCCACATGAAGATTATATACATCGTCCAGACTAAGCTGCGCTGTACCCAGCTGTGCCATGACATTCATCTTGGACTCCCGAATGCTCTCCATAATATCGTCGCGGTTATTCCTGAGTGCATTCGCACCCTTATTCGCCAAATGCTTCGTCTTATCGATAATCTCAAAGATACCGCTTAAGAGAGTTCCAGGAATACAGATATTCATTGCTCCTTCAATATCCCCCATCTGAATCCTCAGCATAACAATTACTACCGTCTCATCTACGCTGATTCCCTGAAACATGCTTGGGTTCTCCTCCACACCGGCAAATTGCACATCCAGCTCCGTATAGTTAGCCCACACATCCTTTGTGATTGCTATCAGATAGCGGATAATCTTAGCGTACAGATCCAGCTCAATATCTGTATAGGTATAGGACAGATCAACCGTCATGTCCGTACCCATTCCTCCCAGCATCCGGTCTATCATTGTTCCCATCAAGGATGGTGCAATATGAAATACCATGGGCGGATTGGTGGAATGATCCTGCAGCCCTACATCCACAAGTGTAATAACATCTGACTCGTTCAGCGCATTACTGAATTCATAATACCTCTGTTCTTCTACATCTACAACCTCTACCACACTGGCTACCCGGAATAGACCATTGATCTGGGAAGAGGCCACTCTGGAATAATTGTCATAAATGCTCCGGAGCATCTTCAGTTTATCCTTTGTATACTTCTTAGGACTGTAAAAGTCATATTTTCTATGACTTTTCTCAACTTTTTTCGGCTCCTCTGATGCACTGTCCGGTTCACCGCCATTCTGCATCGAATTCAGCAGCGCGTCTATCTGACTTTGTGATAATACATCTGCCATTCTAACTTCCTACCTTCGCTTCATTATTGCCGGCCCATTTCTTCATAATACTGTTCAAGGCTCTGTTCTACGGAATCTGACTTTGTGATCAAAAGCTCAACCCTGCGGTTCTTTGCCCGGTTCTCTTCTGTATCAAACGGTGCAATCGGGCGGTGCTGCCCATACCCGATTGCGGAAATATTCTGCGGCGGTACATTGATCCGCTCCTGAATATATGCCGCAACCCTCGCCGCACGCTCAGCCGAAAGAACCCGGTCCCCTGTTGCTTCATTTGGAACATTTGGATCTGCCTGTGTAGTATGACCCAGCACCTGAATCTCTTTAACAGAGCCGCTGACTCCTGCAATAATAGCAGAGAACTGCCCCAAAATAGTCTCTCCGCCTTCCTTGATAATGGAACTGTCCCCGTCAAAGAATACATTATCCCGAAAGGTAATAAATGTATAACCGTCTCCCTTAAATAGTTCTACCTCTCCGTCAAGTCCTGCTTCCTCCACGGCCTTTTTCAGACTTTCATATAGTTCGTCGAACTCATCCATGTCTATCTGTTCCGTATCGACTCCTCCAGGAACCTCATCATTCGCATCAATGTCCGGATTTTCTGCAATCTGCGAAACCTCTTTTGCATCCGGGTTAAAGCTCTTAACAATCTGTATCCACTTCGCCTGATCAATGGTTGAAATGGAATAAAGGAGTACGAAAAAACATAACAGCAGCGTTACAAGGTCACCATAGGTGTCCATCCAATTGGCGCCGCCGCCTTCCTTCTTTTTTCTTTTCATAGTACCCTCCTATTCCTCGTCCTTACCTTTTTTGCCCTTCTTACCCTTTTCCGGAGCCGCATCCGGATCGAGAACCTTCAAACGGCGTTTCTGAGAAATATATGTAACAAGCTTTTCTTTCAGGAACTTTGGATTATCTCCCGCCTGAATTGCAAGGATACCTTCAATCATAATCTGTTTATACAGCATCTCTTCATCATTTCTCACGCTAAGCTTATTTGCAATCGGTGAAAAAAGCAGATTCGCGAGCATACAGCCATAGAACGTGGTAATCAGCGCCGTTGCCATCGCAGGACCGATGTCAGAGGCTCCGTCACCGTCCAGATTCATACCCTTTAACATATTTACCAGACCTACCAGGGTACCAATCATACCAAATGCCGGCGAGAATGCTGATGCCTTATTATATAGGCCGATTCCTTCCTCATGTCTTGCCGCCATAGCATCCAGGTCGTTCTCCATCAGGGAACGCACTTCTTCCGGCTCGGTCGCATCCACAATCAGCATGATCCCCTGTTTAAAGAACGGGTCGTCAAGCTCGTTCGCCTTCTCCTCTAATGCCAGTAATCCGTTCTTTCTTGCAAGCTGTGCCATCTCTTCCAGCGTATTCACTAACTCCGCAATATTATACTTGTTGCCTTGGATCAGCATCTTAAAATGTCCCGGTATTGTCTTTAACATTGAGAGCGGATAACTCATAACCACCGCCGCAATAGCGCCGCCCACAACAATCGCGAGCGACTCCGGATCCCAGAAGTTGCCCAGCTTAGCAGGAGTAATGCCGACAAATATAATCAGCACCATACCTATGACTAATCCTAAAATACTAGTAATATCCACGTTATCTTCACCGCCTTAATCTTTCTCTATCTATCTGTATGGTAACAATGGATCCGTCCATTGTACTCAATTATTTTCTCTACTATTTCCTCCGCACTCTCCTTCACAATGTAAAATTTCCCATTCATCAGTACGATTTTAGATTCTGGAATGAATTCCACTGCTTCTATCTGCGTAGAATTCAATAAAACCTGCTGATTATTCAGCTTTGTCAGCATTATCATAATACACATCCTCGCATATTTCAAGCATATCCGGGATATTACCTGAATATCCCGGTATGCGGATAACTCATTTACTATTTACAACTTATCATTATCTCTTCATGTTAACTAATTCTGCCAGCATCTCATCCGTTACCGTGATGATCTTAGAGTTTGCCTGAAAACCTCTCTGGGCTGTAATCATATTAGAAAATTCATTCGCAAGGTCTACATTCGCCATCTCCAGATATCCGCCCTTGATCTTACCAGACGGACCGCCGTTCGGCTTATCAGCCTCTACATCTCCGGCATTGGCGCCCGGTGTGTAGTAGTAGCCGCTGGTCTTCTCCAGACCGTTCGGGTTCTCTACCGTAACAAGGGCAAGCTGACCGATTGCGATGGAACGGTTCTGCTTATCCACGCCGATGATGGTTCCGTCCTCATTGATCTTGTAGCTCTGGATCTCATACTGCCTTCCAGTGTTTGGATCTGTCGGGATACGGATTGCAGATAATTCATTTGCATACTGGGCCGGGCTTCCTGCTACGTGTGCTTTTCCATCTGTCACAACCGCGCCGGCAAACATACTTGTCACCGTAGCCGGATTCGGATCCGGGCCTTTTTCATTCCTTGTTATCAAAATATTAACCGTTCCCCCTGTGCCATTCCCATCTTCTTGCGGATAGCTCGGTTCAACTGTATATCCATTAAGAGGACCAGCGGGTATAGGCGGGGTGACATTTGCATTTCCTGCGGTAACCGCAGCCGCAATCCAATCGTTAATCTGGTCATCAAATTCTGTCGACTGACTCGGGAAAGAAACGCCTCCTATTGTAACTGTAAACCCAGTTGCAGGCGCTGTAGCCGGGGCAACTGTTACCTGTGCCTGATCCGCCTTATACTCTGCTTTTGTAGCCGGCGTCTCTGGAATACCCGTTCCGTCTACCAATGCATATCCATATACATAACTTCTCTGATCATCTACTAAATATCCGTTGTTATCCACACGGAAAATACCAACCCTTGACAGGAACAAACCGGAATCCGCTACATTGGTAAAACTTCCGTTTACCATATTACCTACCAGAAAGAACCCGGTACCATCAATCATACAATCCAGAGGATTGGAGGATGGCGACGGAGCGCCTGTTCCAAATTCATTCGTGATAGAAGAAAGGGTGGAACCATAACCAACCTGGGACGCGTTACGTCCGCCGGCTGCCCCTGCCATTGCGCTTCCTCCGGAACCGTTGATCGAATTCGCATACATCGAATCCTGAAAGTTGTAGCTGTATGATTTAAAGCCCCATGTATTTACATTTGCAATATTATTACCAATTACGTCCATCTTTGATTGATGGGATTTCAGTCCTGCGACTGCTGCAACCATTGATCTGACCATTTTCTATTACTTCCTTTCTTTACTTTCATCTGCTGTCTACAGGCACCTGCGAATCGCACAGATGCCAAACCCCCATAAATGGTCCGGCTTACATTAAGACAGCGCTGTCAATGTTTGTAAAAATATTTTCTTTCATCTCCGCTCCCGACATTGTTGTTACTACGATATTGTTGGGAACATTCACGATAAAGGCTCCGCTCTCACCAATGACAACTACATCCTTCGCACCCTTTTCCTGTGCTTTCTTCACTGCCCGATTCAGGTTATTAAGGAGGCTGTCTGTCATCTCAATCCCCCTCTGCTGCACTCTTTGGGCCGCATGCTTGGAGAACTGAACGGACTGCGCTTTATTCGATTCATTTTGCAGAAGCTCTGCAAATTGTACTTGATTACCAGTATTTGCTCTTGTCTGCAGCGCAGCCTGTGCATGCTGCAGCTTAAGTGCGCCGGCATTCGTAATCTGATTCACATTGTTCATCAATGATCCACCGCCTTTAGCTTTGCACTCTATTGTCCGTTTTGTGATTATTCCTTCTCAGGCGCTTCCGGAACCTCACCTACAGACATTACCTGTGACAATTCGTACTTCTTGCCGTCTACATATACGGAGGTTGCTCCTGTAAGGTCCACCCCTGTTACAGTTCCCTTCTTGTAAGTAACCTTTGTTTTCCCGTCCTCATCCTTCTCGCCGTTTGGATCCGGAATGGCAACCGTTACTTCTTTACCAAGAAGACCTGTCGAATAGCTTGTTAATGTTACCGTTGAAAGATTATTTGTTACTGTTGAGAAGTTTGCAACCGCCTGGGTCAGCTTCTCCATAGCGCTCATAGAGGACATCTGTGTCATCTGGTTCATCATCTCGCTGTTGTCCACAGGATTTGTCATATCCTGATACTGCAGCTGTGCCGCCATAAGCTTCCAGTAATCATCCGTAGTCAGCGTGTTGCTGGACGCGGCGGATGACTGTGATGCCTTTGTGGAATCATAAAGATACTTGGCCGCATCACTCATTAATGTAGTTGATTCTACTGCCATCTTATTAGTCTCCTTCTTTTTTATTTCTTCATAAATCTTATACTGTCAGGCCGAGTCTCAGCTTCTGGAGGAAATCCTGAGTATCTTCTGGATTCTGTTCCTTCTTCTCGTCCTTCGGCCGCTCCTGCTCACCATTCTGGCCGTTCTTCTGATTCTCATCTCTAGTCTGGTTCAGATAATCATTCTCCTGCTTATCCACAACAATTGTCGTCGTTCCTCCCAGATTCTTGTCAATAATCTGACCAATCTCGCCTGCATTACGTCCTAAGATGTCAAATGCCTTCTTCTCAGAACACATGATAGACACAGTTGCCTGGCCCTCCTGATAGAGAATCTTTACTGCAATCTTTCCAAGGTTTGCCGGCTCGATATGTATCTCGAATTCCTGCACGCCCTCTGAAATCTTTGCCATCAGCTGATCTGTCACCTTCTCCGGAAGCTCCTCTGGCTGCGGAACCTGTATTCTAGCTGTCTCCTGAGGCTTCATCTCCTGCACTGCGGGCGCTGTGGAAGGCTCTGGATTCTGAACCGGAACTGCCTGCTCTGCCAGATGGCTATCCGGCTGTGCCATACTTCCCTGCTCTCCCGATGTCTCAGCCTTCTGTTGTACGGGCGCCGCTTTTGTCTCCGGCTGTGCCTCCTGTACAGGCTGTTCAGTCTGGAATCTCACCTCTCCCGCCGCCTTTTCGGGTTCTGCCTGCTGTACCCGAACGGTCTCTGCCATCTGCACCTCTGCGGTCTGTTCCGCCATATCCGGAACAAGCTCTGTATCAGGCACAAGCTGTACCTCCTCAGGCATCACTTCCACAACGGCTGTCTCAGGCTCTGGCTGGATCATCTCCGGCCGGAAGTTCTGTGCCATCTGATAGGCGGCAAGCAGTCCGTTATTCTGAACCTGCTCTTCTTTTCCGGCTTCCTCCTGCGCATTATCCGCCTTTGCAGGCTCTTCCTTCTCCTGCTCCTTCACCGGCTCAGTCTTCTCTGTCTTCGCATCCTTGGATACATCCTTGCTGGCATTATCATTCTGCCCCTGAAGAAGCTTCTTGAAATCATCCGAGCTTTCTCTGACCTGGCCTGCAGACTTTGCGCTGTCTGTCCCGCGTAAATTGATGTCTGACATCTTTACGCTGATTTTGTCCATTGCTTTCTCCTCCTTTCTCTAAATTAAAATCTCTATAGTAATCTGCAATTGCAGGATTACCCGGTAAGCTTCGCCATCGCACTCTTTGTGGCTACAAATTCTTCAATAAACTGCTCTTCCTCTTTCTGAACCTCTTTATTGTACGCATCCAGCTTCTTTTCCTTCAGCTTATCAATAGAGGATGTCTCTTTCTTTGCCTCTACCACTTCATTCCTTTTGGCTTCTTCCTTCACCCTTAGCTGCTTTAAATGCTCCTTCTTCTGCAATATCTGCAGTCCCAGTGATTCCAGATAATTCTCATATGTATGGATCTCCCGGATCGTTACACCATCCATCTTATTCTGCCTGAGTTCCTCGGTACACTCCTGATGCCGCCTCTCCAGCTCTTCTATAGCCCGCTCACATTCCCTGACCTTCGCTAATATCCTCGCATGCTCCGCCTTCAAGCCGTCAAGCACCTGTTCCTTATATCTAAGCACTGTATCTAATGCAAAGTAGAATTTCTTCACTTCATTATCCTCTTCATCATCTCAACCGATTCTTTCACAGAAAAACTTTCATCAATCTTCTGCATCAGAAAATCATTGACTCTGTCAATCTTCGCCACAGCCTTATCAAGCCTGGGATTCGTCCCCGACTTATATGCACCGATAGAAATCAGATCCTCATTCTTTGAATATACGCTTAATGTATCCCGCATCCATGCCGCCGCCCTCCGGTGTTCATCCGGAACTATATTCGTCATAAGACGGGAAATACTTGCATTTACATCAATTGCCGGGAAATGATTCTCATTGGCAAGCTTTCTGGATAGGACGATATGTCCGTCCAGAATACCGCGGACCGTATCCGCAATGGGCTCGTTGGTGTCATCGCCCTCTACCAGCACCGTATATACGCCGGTAATAGAACCCTTCTCAAAGTTGCCGCTCCGCTCTAAGAGCTTCGGAAACTCCGCATAAATAGAAGGGGTATAGCCTCTTGCAACCGGCGGCTCTCCGGTTGCAAGCCCAATCTCACGCTGAGCCATAGCAAATCTCGTAAGTGAATCCATCATCAGCAGCACGTCCTTGCCCTGATCCTTGAAATACTCTGCAATCGTCGTTGCAACCAGCGGACACTTCATACGCAGCATAGCAGGCTGATCCGATGTCGCCACCACCAAAACGCTTCTCTTCAAGCCCTCCGGTCCCAGATCTTTCTCAACAAACTCCAGAACCTCCCGGCCTCGCTCCCCTACCAGCGCGATCACATTAATATCCGCTTTAACATTCTTTGCGATCATTCCTAACAGCGTACTCTTTCCCACACCGCTTCCTGCAAAGATGCCGATACGCTGCCCCTTGCCGATGGTATTCAATCCATCAATCGCCTTAACGCCGAACTCCAACGGTTCCGTAATCGGCGGCCGCTTCAGCGGATTGATATAAGTGTTCTCAACATAATAGTATCTCGGTGACGGGAACGGCCCCAGATCATCCATGGGGTTCCCTGTAGCATCTATAATCCTGCCCCTCAGAAACTCTCCCACCGGTATCTTTAACCGGCGCTTGGTATTCCTGACAAAGCTTCCTGCCGCAACGCCGCTGATATTCTCGTATGCCATAAGCTGCATCTTGTCGCCCCGGAATCCTACAACCTCCACCGGGATCTGCCTGTGTTTCTCTTCATTATAGATCATGGCAATATCGCCGATGCTCGCCCGGTTCCCCGAGGACTCCATAGCCATTCCGACAACATTTTCAATTTTACCTATGTAGCTCACCGTCTCTGACTTCTGGATTAACTCCGGCAGCTTTGAAAACATACCTTTTCACCTCAGCTATACTCTAACGTTGTTCAATATGTCTTTGATATTCTCCAGCTGTGTGCTGACACTTGCATCTATAATTTCATCCGGAAGCTCAATAATACAGGTACCCGGTTCGCCATTATCCATCGTGATAAGCTTGATGTTATCCGACAATTTAGATAAAGCCTCCAAAAACTCTGCGTCTACTTCCATAGATATGCCGGTCTCACACTTTGTGACATAGATTTTCACCCACTGCTTTCTCTGCATCTTATCCGTAGCGGAAATAATCATCCGCTTCACAATGTCTCCGCTTGACTGAAGACTGGTCTGGATGATCTTCTCAGCCACAGCCAGAGAAACCTTTTTCAAATCATCAATATACTGCTCTATCAGCTTCTCCTTCTCAATAGAAACCTCTGTCACAACTTCTCTAATATTCTGCCTCAGCTCATGAAGCTCAGCATCAAGAGTCTGTCTATGTTCCTCAAGAGCCTGCCTGGTACCGTCCGTCCGTCCGGTCTCCATCCCCTCCTGATAGCCCTGCTCCCGCAGGATCTCTGCCTGCCCGCGGGCATCGGCAAGAATCTTATCTGCCTGTTTTCTGGCGTTTTCCAGGATCTCTTCCTCCATCGCGGATATGGATTTCGCCAGTTCTTCCTCTTCTCCTTCGTCCGGCTCTTCAATATCCTCCGGCTCTTCTGGCGGCTCTTCCTCATGAATCTTAAACCCGGCAAAGAAATCAAAAGGCTTAATATCCTGACCTTTATCCGGTTCCTTCACAATCCTAGGCAATGATCTCATCCTTTCCGCTCTTAACTATAATCAATTCGCCCGCTTCCTCGAGTCTTCGGATCACGCCGACAATTCTCTGCTGAGCTTCCTCAACATCTCTCAGGCGGACATTAACCGTAACTTCAAGGTCAGACCGTATACTCTCAGCCATACGGGTAGACACGTTGGCAAATACAAGGTCTTTGATGTTATCATCAGAACCTTTGAGTGCATATACGATATCCTTGACATCACATTCACGAATAAACCGCTGAATAGATCTGTTGTCCATAGATACAATATCCTCGAATACGAACATCTTTTTCCTGATGGTATCGGCCAGTTCTTCGTTCTCCTTGCCCAGCTCATCAAAGATGTATTTCTCATTCGCCCTATCCATATGGTTCATAACATCTGCTATGTAATCGATACCGCCGATCTTCGTGTAATCCTGCGTAGTAAGAACGCTCTCAAACTTCTTCTTCAACGACGCCTCTACGATCTTAATCGCATCCGGCGATGCACTTTCCATCTTAGCGATCGACTCTACTACCTTGATCCGCTTCTCCTTCGGCAGCTCACTGATAACCGATGATGCCTGATCCGAATCCGCATAAGACAGCACCAGCGCAATCGTCTGCGGTCTCTCATGCTGCAGGAAAGACACCAGATTCTTCACATTGCTCTTCCTTACAAATTCAAACGGGCGCACCTTCAAAGACTTGGAAAGCTTCTCAAGCAGCGACTGAGCCGTGCTCTCTCCAAAAGCCTTCTCCAATACAGCCCTGGCATACTCCATGCCGCCATCCGTCACAACCTTCTGGGTCAGACAGGTCTTATAGAATTCATCCAGAACCTCTTCCATCTGCTCCGGCGTAATATGTCCCAGCTTCGCCACCTCTATGGTCAGCTTCTCGATATCGCTTTCACTTAAATGCTTGTAAATCTTAGATGCTTTGTCGGCACCGAGGGAAACAATGACCGCCGCTGCTTTCTGCTCCGATGTCAGCTTCGTATTATTCTCCATCTCCACCGCCTCCATTTAGCCAATTCTTGAGTAACTGTGCGGATATCTCTGAATTCTGCTCTGCAAATTCACGGATACTCCTCTTAAGTTCCATGCCTCTGTCATTCTTGATTTCCTGGAGCTCCTGATTCAGGTCATATACCGGCTCTTCTGCTCCAAGCTCTTCCTGCTCCAGTTCTTCCTCTTCCTCTTCCTTCTTGCGCTTCTTCATGATCAGAAGTACAACCAGGCCGATCAGAACCGCCAAAAGCACTGCTCCTATAATAAATACCCAGATCGGAACGCTCTCGATCAGCCTTGCCAGACCTGTCTTTTCATCGTCTCCGCCATCATCAATGGATTCACTGAACGGAGCACAGACAATTGCAATCTTCTCATTCTGCTCCGTAGCCGCAATTCCCGCCGCATTACCTACCAGCGCAAGAAGCTGGTTCTCTCGCAGGCTTCCGAAATTATCTCCGTTAATCGCTACCGAAACCGTAAGATCATCCAGCGCCCCCGGCGTTACCTGCCCCTGTTCCTTTATCTGATTTACCAGATAGTCTCTGGAATAGCTTTCACTATAAGAAGAACCTGTACCCGTGCTGCTATCCGTATTATACTCGTCCGCATCTGCGTTGGTCTCTGCCCCCGCGACGCCTCCGGCTCCGTCAGCGGCTCCGGTTCCATCTGTATATCCTTCTTCGTGGTCGATGATTCCCCGCTTGTCGTCGCGGTCAATCTTCTCCGGTGTGTTATATGTAATCGTCTCGCGCACCAGATTCTCCAGATTGATCTGCGCTCTCGCCGAAACCCGTACATTATTCTGTCCGTAAATCGGCCCCAGCACCTTCATTACATTATTCGCAATCTGGTTCTCAACAACCTGTGCAATCTCTTCCGCATCTGAGCTGGTAGCCGTTGAACCGGCGCCGTCCTCTGTATCCACAGAGACATCATTGCCATTGCCGTCAAATACCGCCACATCCGTCAGTTCCATTCCCGAAACGCTCTTGGCAACCAGTCTCTGGATTCCGGCCGCCTGCTCCGGAGTCGGAGAACCGCCGTCTTTCATCGTTACAACCGCTGTCGCCGTCGGCTTCTGCTCATCATCATTCAGCGCATACCTGCTGTCCTCGCCAAGGGCAATCGTTACTTTCGCACTCTTAACCCCGTCAAACAGCCCGATCGTAGCGCCGATGCGATCCTGCAGCTCATACAGCTTATACGTATTCTTATCGGCATCCGTAGTCAGCATCCCTGCATTATCCTTAAAGGTATCGTATGTAAATCCGCTCTTCGGATAACCCTCCTGAACAAGAGCCGCCTTCGTCTGGTCAACAATATCCTTCTTCACCAGGATCTCTGTGTCGCCGTTAAATTTATACTCTATGCCGTCCTCTTCCAGCTTCTTAGTGATCTGCTGTGCTTCATCCTGCCCCAGCCCGCTGAATAAGGTCTCATAGGGCTGATTATTTAAAACGAGTGCTATCACTATAGCCGCGACAATTACCGCCGCAATTCCGGCAATGATTATTTTCTTCGTCTTGTCGTTCAGCTTCCCGGCCAGTTCTTTTACTTGCCCTAACTTCTCTTTCACTTTCTCATTCATGATCCAAAACCCACTTAACTTTTATAGATTCTTTCTGTACTGCTGTAATCCGTCCGCAAAACGCGAAAAAGCGTCAGTCCGCAGCTATACCGTCTACGAACTGATGCGCATAATCTCATTATAAGCTTCCAAAGCCTTGGACCTGAGCGCCACAAGCATATCTACTGCAAGCTGCGCTTCTGATGCCGCAATCGTAACCGAATGCGGATTCTCTGTCTGCCCCGTTGCCAATAGATACTGTTCTTTAGCCAGAGTATCATCCGTCGTCTTCACATCGTTAATCGCATTCTCAAAAATCCCCTTAAAAGATGATATCACATCCTGTACCGCAGTCTCAGCTTCCGACTTCGCGGCCGTCCCGCCCACAGGATCCATCAGTTGTATCGGGGTAATAAACATCTCCGCCATAATTATGCTTCCGTCCTTTCCGTGAACTCAGTATGATTACTGTCCTTTGATCGCAGTCTGAAGTCTCTTGACATCTGCATTCGCACTATATGTAAGATAATAATAGTGAAGCCATGTACGCGTCATCTCCGTATTCTCAACCTCTGCATTCACGTTATTCTCATCTACTCTTGCCGAATCATCCCTGCTGGTCACCGTATAATCCGCACCGGAGATTGCATTGCGCATGCTTGTGCCGCCCGTTCCGCCGGCCGTCTGAAGCTTCTTTCTAAATGCTTCCTCAAAGCTGACCTGCTTCCTCTTATATCCCGGTGTGTCTACATTTGCAAGGTTATCGGAAATCGCCTCCTGCTTCACCCAGAGCATATCCATCGCCTTCTGGGCCAGAGTTATCGTATTTCCAAATAGTGAAACTGAATTTCCCAGCATCGTAACGTCACTTCCTTCTTATTTATATTGTGCAACCACTCTTTACAATTGTTTATTTTTCAATACTTATAAATCCGCATCATCTTCTATAATACAACTAATCCACCACAAATTCAAGGTTTTTGACGCCATTTACAGTATTTTCTATAAGTATGCCTTGATTCATTTTATTTTTCTACATTATTATAATAAAGACTCTTCTTCCTCTTTCTCTCCTGCAAGAGATGCCGACAGATCGTTCATCTGATCCTGCAGCTGCAGCTGCATCCTGCCCAGCAGATACTGCGAGGCAAGTTCCGTAATCTCCATAGCATCAGAGACTTCTGCTATGCCGGCGGTATCTGTCTCCTCTTCATACGCCTGTCCCCGTACCGCCTGTTCTGCAGACAGATCATCTGCCATATATTCCTTAATTCTCTTAATATAATTCCGGGTCTCTGAAAATGGAGGAACCCCGCCGTACTTAGCAACGTTTCCGCTCCCCGCATTATATGCCGCAAGCGCCAGTTCTATGTCCCCATTATACTGATTCAGCTTCTCAGCTATATATTTGGCGCCGCCCATAATATTGCTCCTTGCATCAAAAGGATCCTCTACGCCGAGCGACCTGGCCGTCGCCGGCATCAGCTGCATCACGCCCTGCGCTCCTGCCGGCGACACCGCCTTCGCATTATAATTTGATTCTGCCTTGGCAACCGCTTTCAAAAGCGCCTGCGGCACCCCATAAGTCTGCGCCGCCTCTGCAAAAATCGAATCCATGCTCTCTGGAACTCCAAGTCTCTGGGATGTATTCTTGAATGTCTCCGCAAAGCTTAAGCCTGACGTCGTCCGGGTTCCGGAAACCCGACCAGCCTGATCACCCTGTCCGCCACAGCCCGCCGCGGACTGTATCTGGTATAAAAGACTGTTCATATAACCATATAAGTTAGAATATGTAACATTATTATTTGCCATAGCTTCTCTCCTGTCGCTTATATCTGTTATCTATTTATAAGTACTCTGTACAAAGATTATGCCTGTATCCTGCGGCCAGCCCGGCGCAGGACGGCATATCAGTATTATTATGCCATTTCATCATAGTAAAGACAAGAATTTTTTAATAAAATTGTGAAAAATATGCTTGAAATCCAGAAGATATCGGCATTCCATGTAAAATCTCCCAGTTTTTAAATAAATTCTAATAGATTATGCTGAAATATAGCTGAAACCAAAGAAGAAATTTGTCATAAAATCATAATTCAGGCAAATCAGATATTTACATTCTGATTATTCAGGTATAAAATATACTTACTGCTGTATGTTTTTGCATATTATAATATAATAGGGGATTGAGGAGGTATTTATCGTGTTAAAAAACCTAAAAGTGAGAAGTAAGCTTTTCTTCTCATACTGCATCATATTACTGTTCTATATTATTGCTGTCATTGCTGCCCTTATCGGGCTGCGGAGCGTATTTGGAGGGCTGGAGAACTTTTACCGGGTTCCTTATCCCATGGTTCAATCCGCACTGGAGGCGCAGTCAGCCACCAAGTCTATTCAGGCAGATGTATACCGCGCCAGCTTAGCCGGTACAGATTCGGAAGTTCAATCCATCCTAAGCGGAATTGAACAGACTTCTGCCACACTTATGAGTGCACTTGATACGCTGGAGAATACATACGAAGGCGATGAAGCACTGCTTCAGGAAGTTCTCTCTGCGTCCGAGCACACGCGGGATATGCGGGCACAGGCTATTGAATACATTTCAAACCATGACCTTGAGAATGCCTATACAATTATGAACGGCGATTATGCAGCCGCTACTACCAGACTCCAGACTGCCATCGAGCGGGTAAGCGATGCCGCACAGGAAAAGGCAGACAGTTACTACGCTTCCGGCACAAAAACAAGACAGATTTGTACCGTCGCACTGTTTGCATTGGCGGCTGTCAGCATCCTTCTGACGCTGTTTATTGCTATTAAGATCATACAAAACCTTACTCATCCTATTGCCGAGATTGAAGACGCTGTCAAGGCAATGGCAAAAGGTGACATGCATTCGGAGGTTACCTATCAGTCCAAAGACGAATTGGGTGTTCTGGCCGAGAATCTGCGCTTTGTGCTAAAGACTCTGGCTGAATACATCAGCCATATCTGCAGCAGAATGGATTCTCTTGCCAGTGGAGATCTGACTGTCAGCATGGATATGGATTACCTCGGAGAATTTGAATCCATCAAGCATTCCGGTAATAAGATCATCACCTCGCTGAATGATACGCTTGGACAGATTGAGAATTCTTCTTCATTGGTTGCCAACGGCTCCGAACAGGTATCCAGCGGTGCTCAGGCGCTCAGCCAGGGTACAACCGAGCAGGCAAGCTCCGTAGAAGAGCTGGCCGCCACCTTAAGCGAGCTTTCCGACCAGGTTAACAAGACGGCACAAAATTCTCGTGATGTCAACAACTTAATTACCGAGACAGCCGGAGAAGTAGATAACAGCAATCATATGATGGAGTCCATGATGACCGCCATGACCAAGATCAACAGCTGCTCCAGCGAAATCGAGAAGATCATCAAGACCATTGAAGATATTGCATTCCAGACCAATATCCTTGCACTGAATGCCGCAGTTGAGGCCGCCCGTGCCGGAGAGGCCGGCAAGGGCTTTGCAGTCGTTGCCGATGAGGTAAGAAGCCTTGCTTCCAAGAGTGCTGAGGCCGCTAAGGAGACTACGGCGCTGATCAGCAACTCCCTTGCAGCAGTAACAGAGGGTAATAACATTGCTTCCGAGACACAGAAGTCTCTGCTGAAGGTTGTATCAAGCTCTCAGAGTATCGCTTCTAATATGCAGCTGATCACCGAAGCTTCCGACAGACAGGCAGAAGGCATCCAGCAGATTACGATAGGTATCGACCAGATTTCTTCCGTTATCCAGACCAACTCTGCAACTGCAGAGGAAAGCGCCGCGGCCAGCGAGGAATTATCCAGCCAGGCGAATCTGCTTCGGACTCTGGTAAACCGCTTCCAGTTAAAGGGCATTGCATCTTCGATGTTCTCAACACCGGACCCGGTAGATACCGCACCGGAATACACCGCAGATTCAGGTATGACCGGAGAGCTTGATACCTCCTATATACCGGTATCACAGACAGAATCAGCGCCGGAGCCGGTTCAGGATTATACTCCAGTGCCGGAACGCACACCGCGGAGCAGTGCACCTGCTGCCGCACCGGCAACCGTACCGTTTAAGAACAATATGGATAAGTATTAAAAATAATGCAATAAGCACATCCCAATCATATGATCAGGGATGTGCTTATTGCATTCATAGAGTCTCTTTATTTTACTTTTCCGGTTCCTGAAGCTTTCATAGCCGCCATACCCTTGCCGTGTCGATAAATTCCTTCACAAAATCTGACTCAGGTTTCTCACAAATTTCCTTCGGAGTTCCAATCTGCTCTACCTTCCCACAATTTGTAACAATTATCAGATCCGCTAATTCCAAGGCTTCCTCCTGATCATGTGTAACAAATATACTGGTAATTCCTACTCTTTCTATCATTCCTTTGAGCCATGTCCGAAGTTCCCGCCGTACTTTTGCATCAATTGCCGCAAAAGGTTCGTCCAACAGTAACAACTGTGGATTCGGTGCCAGCGCCCTGGCAAATGCCACTCTTTGCCGCTGGCCTCCAGAAAGCTGATGCGGGTATCGTTTTCCCAGATCCTGCATACCAATCAACTCCAGAAGTTCTTCAACCCGTCTTTTGATCGTACGCTTATCTTGCTTTTGTACTTCCAGTCCAAAAGCAATATTATCTGCTACTGTCATATAACGAAACAATGCGTAATTTTGAAATACAAACCCAATTCCCCGCCTGCTCCCCGGAAGTTGATTTACTCTTCTTCCATTTATCATAATGTCTCCGGAATCCGGCTCATCAAGACCTGCTATCATTCTTAGGATTGTTGTTTTTCCGCTTCCGCTCGGTCCCAGCAGCGCCGCAAGCTGTCCTTTTTCTACGCCAAAGCTTACATTGCTGGATGCCTGAAATCCATCAAATTTTTTATTGATTTGTTTCATCTCTACATACACGGCTGTTTCCCTCCACAAATCTGCTTATCGTCCTATTTTCTTTTCCTTTCTACAAAGCTTTTCACAATTAAGATCAGGACTGCCAAAATAACAAGTATGGACGATACTGAAAAAGCTGCTGTTGTGTTAAATTCATTGTAAAGAATCTCCACCTGCAGCGGAAGCGTATTCGTCTTTCCACGCAGATGCCCGGAAATTACAGACACTGCGCCAAATTCTCCCATTGCCCTGGCAGTACATAATACCATGCCATATAATAATGCCCACTTAATATGCGGAAAAGTAATTTTACGGAAAATTGTAAACCCGCCGGCTCCCATCAACGCCGCCGCTTCTTCCTCATCTTTCCCCGCGGCATTCATCACCGGAAACAGCTCTCGGAAGACAAAGGGCAGAGTAACAAAAATAGTTCCAAGAAGAACTCCCGGCACCGCAAATACAATCTTGATATGATTCGCTTTTAGAAAACCGCCCATCCAGCCAATATTTCCGAATGTCAGTATAAATACCAGTCCGGCAATAACCGGTGAAATTGAGAAAGGAAGGTCTATCAGCGATGCCAAAAGCTGTCTTCCACGAAAATTGTATTTTGACAGCAGGAACGATGCAAAAATACCAAACACAGTATTGATGGTTACTGCTGTCACTGCCGCCAGAAGAGTAAGCTTGAGCGCTTTAACCGTATACTCATCCAGCACATTTTCTTTGTAAACCCTCCAGCCCTCTTTCAAAGCATTTGCCGCCACCACCATCAGGGGCAGAAATAGCATAATGAAAAGAAACAGCACACTAACGCCTATTAAAAAATATTTCACTGTACAGCTGCCCTCATTGCGGCGGGGCTCTATAACCTTTTGAAGAGAATGGATTCCATCCCCTTCCATATCCTGTTCATATGTTCTCTTTACATTTTTCACGATGGCCTTCTCCTTCTTTCCTATTTCAGCAGTACAAAATACTTTTATGATTTATAAAATCTCTGCATATAAATTTGAATCGAATTGATTGCCAGCATTAATAAAAAAGACAAAATCAGCAAAACCAGTGCTATTGCGGCCGCATCTGCATATTTGTACTGTTCCAGCTTCATCATGATCAAGAGTGGGGCAATCTGTGTTTTATATGGAATATTTCCTGCAATAAATACCACGCTTCCATATTCTCCTATCCCTCTGGCAAATGCGAGTCCAAAGCCAGCCAGAAGCGCCGGAAACACTTCCGGCAGAATTACCCGGAAAAAAATATATATTCTGCCAGCCCCAAGCATAACAGCCGCCTCTTCATACTGTCTGTCCAGCTTTTCCAGCACAGGCTGAACTGCCCGGACTACAAATGGTATTCCTACAAAAACCATAGCAATTGTAATGCCGATACGGGTATAGGCAATCTTAATTCCCATTTTAGCGGCTAATCCGCCGATCCATCCCTGGTCGGAATACAGATACGTCAGAGATATGCCTGCTACCGAAGTGGGTAAGGCAAATGGAAGTTCAATCAGACCGTCCATCAGCCGTTTGCCAGGAAATTCATAGCGGACCAAAACCCATGCAAGGAGCATTCCAAATACCGCATTGATCATCGCGGCAAGAAAAGCGCAGGAAAGGCTGACAGCATAGCCAGAAACTGCCTGACGGGATGTAACGATCTCCCGGAACTCCCAAAAACTGAGGGCATCTACGCTCAAAAACAAAGATGCCAGCGGTACCAGTACAAAACAGCCAAGCATACCCAGTGTTACAAACATAGAAATCCCAAATCCCGGAATCACCTTAATGCCTCTATTGTTTTTCACTTTTACAATCTGCTGTTCCATAACTGTAATAACCCTTTCCCATCCTGCTCTTACTCTGTATAAATCTGGTCAAAAACTGCGCCGTCGCTGAAGTAGGTTTCAAATGCTTCATCCCATCCGCCAAAATCATTAATCGTAACCAAATCCATCTCTAAGTTAAACTGTTCTGAGAACTCCTGCAGAATCCCGCCTTTTGATGGACGGTAATAATTTTCTCCTGCCAGACGCTGCGCCTCATCACTGTACAGATATTCCAGATAAGCTTCTGCCGTTTCTGTAGTCCCATGTTCTTCCGCATTTTGATCAACTACAGCTACGGATGGCTCAGCCAGTATGCTGATACTTGGAGTTACGATTTCATACTGCTCCGGGTACTCTTCCATTGCAAGATAGGCTTCGTTCTCCCATGCGATCAGTACATCTCCTTGTCCATTCTCCACGAATGTATTTGTTGCGCCCCTGGCTCCGGAATCAAGAACCAGTACATTCTCATACATTTTTTTCATGTATTCTTTTGTTTCTTCCTCCTTCTCTTCATCGTGCTCCTGCCAATAGGCCCACGCCGCGAGAAAATTCCAGCAGGCGCCGCCGGATGTCTTAGGATTTGGCGTAATAACATCCACTTCCTTTTTTACTAAATCATCCCAATCCCTGATATTCTTTTCATTTCCCTTCCGTACTAAAAACACAATCGTTGATGTATAAGGTGAACTATTGCTCTCATATTCTTCCATCCAGTTTTCATGAATCAGCCCTGTCTTTTCAATTGCCGTGATATCATGGGCGAGTGCAAGTGTTACCACATCCGCTTCATTCCCCTCCATTACAGAGCGCGCCTGAGAACCGGATCCCCCATGAGACTGGGTAACCGTTATCTCCTGTCCGGTCTGTTCTTTCCAATACTTACAGAACAATTCGTTATATTCCGCATAAAATTCTCTGGTGGGATCATAAGATACATTTAACAGCTCCATCGTTTCTTTGCCGCTGGATGCAGAATCTCCATTACAGCCCGTTCCACAAACTGCTATTCCCATTACCAGAGCAGAGATATATACCGCTTTTCTCTTTCTCATGACTTTCCTCCAATTCATCTATTTCTTATTTTCTTTCCTATAAACCAGCCCTTTGTATAATCAGCTCCACTATTTCTTCTACCGAATTTCTCTCTGTAAAAACTGTCAATTCCGGATTTTCCGGAATTTCATAGGGACTGTCCACACCTGTAAAATTAGGCAGTTTGCCAAGTCTTGCTTTTTTATAGAGTCCTTTTACATCCCGTTGTTCACATTCTTCCAGAGACGTATCCACATACACTTCAAAGAAAACGCCGCCGATAATAGCCCTGGCATTTTTTCGATCGCTTGAAAATGGAGAAATTGCCGCCGCCAATACAATTAATCCGGCATCGTTCATCAGTTTCGCTGTTTCTGCAATACGCCTGATATTTTCTACACGATCCCTCTCCGAAAATCCAAGATCACGGTTCAAACCCATTCTCACATTGTCTCCATCCAGAAGCATGGTATGCCTGCCCATGGAAACCAATGCTTTTTCAAGTGCATTCGCAATGGTTGATTTCCCTGCTCCTGAAAGCCCGGTAAACCAAATAGTACAGGGCTTTTGATTCAGCCCTCCGGCCCTGATTTCTCTTGTGACATCCAGATTCTGCCAGGTCAGATTATCCGACCGCCTGAGCGGATGACAGATTGTGCCGCATGCCGATGTCATGTCTGTAACCCGGTTAATCAGAATAAAACGCCCTAATTCCGGACAATTTTCAAACGAATTCAGAACTACTTTTTCAGAAAGACTGATGTCACAGTTCAAGATATCATTTTTACGGCCGTATTTTGGCGGAATCCTGTCGCCCGTATTCACATCTGTACGGTAATGGAGTTTAAGAACCGTTGCCGGAACAACCTTTGTTCCCAGCTTCATCAGGTAATTTCTTCCTTCTACAAGTTCTGTATCATCCATCCAGAGAAGATTCGCCCGAAACAGCCGACAGACCGGAAAATGATCTTCCTTTACCAGAACACAGCCCCGGGAAATATCAGTCTCTCTGTCCAAAACAACCGTTACCGCCTGTCCAGCCGTCACTTCCCCGGTTTCTCTGCCGGCCGCCAGAAGCTTTTTCACTTTTGCCGTCTCATGGCTTGGCAGGATAAATACAGTATCCCCGGTTTGAAGGCTTCCTCCTGCCGCCTGCCCTTGAAACCCCCGGAATTCCGCATGTGGACGGCTCACCCTCTGTATCGGCATAACAAAAGTACTGTCTGCTTTTTTTCCGGAGACATCAATATCCTCCAGATATGCCAAAAGAGGTTTCCCTTGATACCATGGCGTTTTAAGAGAAACCTCTGTAATATTATCACCCTCCACAGCCGATACCGGCATGATGGCCCGGCTGTCAGAAGTAAATTCCAGCATTAGTTTTTCTATATCATATGCAATCGCCCTGAATACCTTTTCCTGATAGCCTGCCAGATCCATCTTGTTGACAGCAAATACAAAATGGCGGATTCCCATCAGAGCGCAGATACGAACATGCCGGCGCGTCTGCGACAGCAGACCCTTGGAAGCATCCACAAGGATTACCGCCAGATCCGCAAAAGATGCTCCTACCGCCATGTTACGCGTATATTCCTCATGTCCTGGTGTATCCGCTACGATAAAACTTCTTTTCTCTGTATTAAAATATCGATATGCCGCATCAATTGTGATTCCCTGCTCCCTTTCTGCCATTAATCCGTCTAAGAGCAGAGAATAATCAACTTTTCCGCCCCGGCTGCCCACACGGCTGTCCAGAATCAGAGAATTTTTCTGATCTGCATAAATCAGTTTTGCATCGTAAAGCATATGACCGATTAATGTAGACTTTCCATCATCTACACTGCCGCAGGTAATAAATTTTAACAAACCGCTCATCTCAAAAATACCCCTCCCGCTTACGGCGTTCCATACTGCCTGAACCGGCATCCTTGTCTATTACCCGGCTGGTACGCTCTGAAGATACCGCTCCAAGCGTCTCGTCTACAATATCCTCCAATGTCTCTGCATCGGATTCTACAGCCCCGGTCAGCGGATAGCATCCCAGTGTCCGGAAACGCACTTTTTTCATCTGTATCTTTTCTCCCGGCATAAGCCTCATCCGCTCATCATCTACCATAATAATTACTCCATCCCGGTACACAACCGGCCGTTCTTTTGCAAAATAAAGCGGTACAATTTCTATCCTCTCTCTGCATATATACTGCCAGATATCCTTTTCCGTCCAGTTGGAAAGCGGAAATACACGCATACTCTCTCCCTTTTTAAGAGCTGTATTATAGAGATTCCACATCTCAGGCCTCTGATTTTTGGGATCCCACGCATGCGCCTCATTCCGAAAAGAAAATATCCTCTCTTTCGCGCGGGACTTTTCTTCGTCTCTCCTCCCTCCGCCAAACGCCGCCGTAAAACCGTATTTATCTAACGCCTGCTTCAATGCCTGGGTCTTCATTATATCTGTATATGCACTTCCATGGTCGAAAGGATTGATGCCCTGCCGCAGTCCGTCCTTATTTGTATAAACCAGCAATTCCATCCCTTTTTCTCTGGCAGTCCTGTCTCGAAATGCAATCATCTCCTTGAATTTCCAGGTAGTATCAATATGCAGAAAAGGAAACGGCGGTTTCTCCGGATAAAAGGCTTTCTGCGCAAGATGAAGCATTACAGAACTATCCTTTCCAATCGAATACAGCATCACCGGCTTTTCACATTCTGCCGCAACTTCCCGCAGAATATAAATTGCCTCTGCCTCCAGTTTATCTAAATGAGTCAACTCTTCCATCATGTTACTTTCCTCATCTTTCAATATCTTTTACTTATCAGATCCTGTTCTTCCAGTCATTAATAATATAAAATCCCTTTTCATTACATACATTTTCACGATTATACAGCATCTCGCTGTCGTCCATCTGCCGGAAAACGGCGCCTGCTTCCTCTGCAATACACTGCATAGCCGCCGTATCCCATTCCATCGTAGGGTTATAGCGGTAATAAATCTCTGCATCCCCCTTTGCTACCAGACATCCCTTTAAGGAACTGCCTATGCGGATCAGTTCCCGAAACTGTTTTTTTTCAATCAGTTTATCTGTCTGCCTGCACCCATGAGAACTGCTTACAACCAAACGGATTTCCCCCGGAGCTGTAGCAGCTGATACATGAAGCCGGGAAACCTTTCCCTCACAGCTCCTCAGCCAGCTTCCATACCCCTTCCATGCATAATACAAATCTCCCGATACCGGAACATAGATTACCCCCATTATGCTCCGGTGTTTATAAGCCAGTGCAATATTTATAGTAAACTGGCCATTCCGCTTCAAAAACTCTTTTGTTCCGTCCAGCGGATCTACAATGAAACAAAATTCCCGCCGTAAACGGTCTCTATCATCTTTTTCTTCTTCTGATAATACAGCACAGGAGGGAAATGCTTTCCGCAGTCCCTCCACGATAATCTGATTGGAAAGCTTATCTGCAATCGTCAGCGGACTTTTATCCGCTTTATACTCTATGTTGAACTGTTTTTCATCCTGATATATTTCCATAATCTTGCGGCCTGCATCAACAGCTAGTTTCTTACTGATTTCCAGTGCTTTTTGACAGTCGGTTTCTTTCACGCTTCAACTACCTCTCTAAAATAATCTATCGTCCGCCCCAATCCATCTTCCAGCATGATATGCGGTTTCCAGTTTAGTTCCTTCCCTGCCAGATCAATCGCCGGCCTTCTCTGTGCCGGATCATCCGAAGGCAGCGGCATATGAATAATTTCAGATTTACTGCCGGTAAGCTTAATTACCTTCTCAGCCAGCTCCAATATGGTATATTCGCCCGGATTACCCAGATTAACCGGACCGGTAAATCCATCTCTGCTGTTCATCATCCGGTACATTCCTTCAATCAGGTCATCTACATAGCAGAAGCTTCTGGTCTGGCTTCCATCACCATATACTGTAATATCTTCTCCCTTCAATGCCTGTACAATAAAATTAGATACTACACGCCCATCCTCAGGATGCATATTGGGTCCATATGTATTAAATATCCGGATTACCTTAATGTCCAATCCATGCTGTCGGTAATAGTCAAAAAACAAAGTTTCAGCCATGCGTTTTCCTTCATCATAACAGGAACGGATTCCAATCGGATTCACACATCCCCGATAACTTTCCGGCTGCGGATGCACCTCTGGATCTCCATACACCTCGCTGGTACTGGCCTGTAAGATACGTGCATGAACCCGCTTCGCAAGGCCGAGCATATTTATCGCTCCCATTACCGAAGTTTTTGCCGTTTTAATGGGATTATACTGATAATGCGGAGGACTCGCGGGACACGCCAGATTATAAATCTGATCAATTTCCAAATTTATTTCCTTTGTAACATCATGCCGGATCAACTCAAAATTATCATAATCCAGAAGATTTTTTACATTCTTTTTTGACCCTGTAAAAAAATTATCTAAACAGATAACCTCATTTCCTTCTTCCACAAGCCTTTTACAAAGATGCGAGCCAATAAACCCGGCGCCCCCGGTCACCAAAATCCGTTTCATTATATTTCCCCCTCTGCCGCCATATAAGGCTTAACTCCAATCTGGTAATAATCCAGACCGTATTTAGACAATCTTTTTGCATTGTATTGGTTACGTCCGTCAAAAATCACCGGCGTTTTCAGCCGTTCCTTAATTTCGTAAAAGTCAGGACTTCTAAATTCTTTCCATTCTGTAATTAAAATAAGGGCGTCTGCCTCTTTCAAGGCATCATATTTACTCTCGCAATAAACAACTTTGTCATTATCTTTTAAATAACACTCTTTTGCCTCTTCCATCGCTTTTGGATCATATGCCTGAACTGCCGCGCCAAGCCGTGTCAGCTCATTGATGATGGTAATTGCCGATGATTCCCGCATATCATCCGTATCAGGCTTAAAAGCCAGCCCCCATACTGCAATAATCTTTCCAGACAAATTTTCTCCAAGCCTCTTTTTTACTTTCGTAACCAAAATCTGTTTCTGCATCTCATTAACACTTTCCACAGACGTTAATAGACGCGCCTCATAACCGAATTCATCTGCTGTTTTAATCAGCGCTTTTACATCTTTTGGAAAACAGCTTCCGCCATATCCGCATCCTGGATAAATAAAAGAATACCCGATACGCCTGTCACTGCCGATTCCCTCACGGACCTTATTGACATTAGCGCCAACCCGTTCACAAATATTTGAAATTTCATTCATAAAAGAAATCTTAGTGGCAAGCATCGAATTTGCCGCGTATTTTGTCATCTCCGCACTGGCAATATCCATCACAATGAAATTTTCCTTATTCATAAAATATGGCTTGTATAACTCCCGCATTGCCTCTTCCGCATCTTCATTATCAACTCCAATAACAATACGATCCGGCTTCATACAGTCTGATACAGCACTGCCTTCCTTCAAAAACTCTGGATTGGAAATCACATCAAAAGTTAAGGCGCTCTCTCTTCTGTCCAACGCCTCCTGTATCCGGCCCCGTACCTTCTCCGCCGTTCCTACAGGTACAGTAGACTTGTCCACCACATACATATGATGCCGCATATACGTCCCTATACTTTCCGCCGCATTAAGAACATATTGCAGATCCGCGCTTCCATCCTCGCCCATAGGCGTCCCGACTGCAATAAAACAAATATCACAGGTTTCCAACGCTTCCTGTATCTTCGCCGTAAAATGCAAATGGCCTTGTTTATAATTATGTAATACCATCTCAGACAATCCCGGTTCATAAATCGGAATAATTCCGCTCTTCAAATTCTCTATTTTTTGCTCATCCACGTCTACGCACCAAACCGTATTTCCCATATTTGCGAAACATGTACCGGTTACCAGACCCACATAACCAGTGCCGATTACTGCAATTCTCATGTTACATTCCTCCATTTTTGGTTATACTTTTAATCTTTCATAAATCTGCCGCCCTGTATTATTTTCCGGAATAGATGCCTGCCCCCTTAAATCTGTTATTTTATCCTGATATTCATTCACAAGCTCAAGAAACTCTTTACAGGAAAAAAATTTTTCTTCTTCAAATATAACTGTTTCTTTTCTTTCACTAACGGAGCCCCTGAAACTCTTCAGCGCATTTTCTTTTTTTATAGTTTTTTGTCCAGATATATTTATGGATACGGAAAGGCTGTCCATCTCCTTTAAAGCAGGATTATAAATATGCCACACACTGCCTTCCCCTGTAATAAAATATATGTTTCCACCTACTAAAACCGGCGGTCCTGCTGTTTTCCTTAATCCGCCCTGTTTCTCTGTTTCTGAGTTCAGAACCTCATTTACCAGCTCCTCTTTTTCTATTTTTCTTCCATTCATATTTACATAATACGCGCAATCCGCTTCAACAGGGAACAAATATAGCCGCCCGTTCAGCATCACCGGAGGGCGGAAAAGACGTTTTCCAATATTCTGCTTCTCCGTTTCCACCTCCATTGCTTCCACATGCTCCGTGCTTTGATTCCACAGAACAATTTTATTGCTGATCCGCGAAGTCATCCAATAAGTGTTTCCGAAAAAACATATACCATTAAATCCATTTACATCTGCCGGTATTTCACAAAGCCGCGTTTCATCTGTTTTTAAATTTAGTTTTAATATCATATTTGCACAGCAGCATGGAAAAAGCGCTATATCCTCTTGAATCATGCCGGTTCCTAAATAAGGTTCATCCCGAAGCATTCTTTTTTCCTCAAGCTTCTCTACCCAGTCCGTCAGATAAGACATTTCCAAAGTATGGATATTCATCTTAATAATTGCCGGATAATAATGACCGGCAAAATATACATAGTCCCCATAAGCAATACCTGTCCAAAACTTGAAGCTCCCTTTTTCTCCTGCATACGCTTTATCCAAACCTGCTGTCTGAAGCTTTTTTGTATCATAGTCATATACAACAATATCATCTGCCATACAGGGAGGCAGAAACATTTTGTTTCCCGCCTTTATTATTGTTTTATATGGCAGCTCCCCTGCCCCCGCCTCAAAATGTGCAAGCAGTTCTGCCTCTTTCCTGCCTTTTTCCAGAAAATACAAGCCATTGCCCTCCGGACTGAAAAAAACTATTCCATTTTCGACTTGAAGAATTTCACTAAAACTTATCTGATTATGCATATACTCCTCCCTGCTAATACCATATTCCTTCCAGTGATTTCCCTATTCTTTCCTCTAAGGCTTTCACGCTGTCTGCGTAATACCTGCTGTATACCATTTCCCAAATATCATTGTACTTGGTAAAATCGAAATCCTCTGTTGTAAAATCAAACATTTTCTTCCGGAGTTCATCTATTTCAAGATATAATGAAGCGTCGTCTATACACATTCTCAGCATATATAAAGCATGATTAACGTAGGCTCCTCCCAAATCTCTAAAGACCGTATCCCCTTTATTTGCATGCGGAAATACATCGTATTTTGTTCTTAGATCTTCCGGCAGGCCGATAAACTCCTGTATTGCATCCATCTGCTCAGAGGGATTTTGAATTAATTCTTCAGCGAGGACAATTTTTATTTGTGTTTCGGGATAGAACCGCTCATACAGCCGGATAAAATCTATATACCAAAATCTTTTATACTCTGTTTCAATATATTCCTGCATTAATTCCGGACAGATTTCTTTGTATTTTTTTACAAGTTCAAATCCTCTCCCGTCTATTTCACGTATTGACATTTTAAAAGCTGATTTCAATGCCTCTGCCGGATTTCTAACCAGAAAAAGAATTTTTAAGTCTGCTCCAAAATAACGGTATATCGAAGCCGCATATCCGGGATAAGTTGGTTCGATTCCGCCAAAAAGCATTCCCGGCTTTTTATTTCTCCTTGTATCTGGATAGCTTTGCCTGAACTTTTTGTAAGATGGTTCATTTACTTCCATTGCAAAAAACGTTTCTTTTACGTCTGGCAGATATATATTTTCATTTTTTTGCAAAGCCGCCTGCAGACTAGTCGTTCCACATTTATGAAATCCCGCACATAAAAAATCCAAATGCACCTTTTCCTGTTCTTCAAATATCCTCTTTTTTTCCTCATTGCACAAAGGAATTACTTCAATAAAAGCATCCGGAACAGCCATTGCCGCCTGCTGATATAAAGATCCGCGCGCCTTTTCATTTTCGATTGCAATAAGTAACACGGTATCTGATAAATCCAGAGATTTCATTGTGTCAGCTGGATGAATATTCTGAACATGAAATATAAAATTATCAAAACATGCCCTTGGTTTTATATCAAATTCCTCTTTCAGCATAGTTTGTACCTCTTTCCCCCAAAATCCCATTGGAAAGATGGCAAATCTTTTTATTCCTTCATTTATTTTTTTTTGAATAGCTTCCCGTATAAATTGTAAATTTTGTGTTTTGTAATCGATACTCTGTTCAGCTCTATACATTGTTATAACCCTTCTTCCAAAACCAACTAATCACCTAGATTTGCAAACAATATTTCTTCATAACAGGCTGTATCGCGGGCTGTTTCCCAAAAAATATCAGCCATCTCCAGATCTGGTCTTTCCCATGGTTTTTTATCACCCGCATAATGCATAATCCGGGGACGCTCAGCGCATTTTACATACTCCTGCCGGTATTGATCCGGTATCGTATGAAGACGCCACAGATACTGCCATTGAAAATTCCAGCTGTTATCTATAAAAAATATATCTCCCCGCAGAGTCAGGTTCAGCACATCCTGATCCATGTAAAAAAATTTTCTTATTTTTTTCTGAGAGTCTTCTTCCAATAGTCTTATGCATTCTTCTTTAATCTTCTTCTCAGCAAATTTTTTTGTATCGATCAGCAGAATCCCGGCATTAAAACCGTCTTTGACATCCATATCAATAGATTCACGATAATGCTCCACTAAAAATGTACAGACGACATCATGAACAGCTCCTACTGTCTTTCCTTTTAAATCTATCGCATAAAATTTTTCTATATCATCCAAAATTACTGTATCCGAATCCATATACACAATCTTAGAATGTTTCTTGAAGAGTTCTGCTATAAACAGCCGGTAACAAGTTGCTACCGATAAATGCCCGCTTCCTTTTAGCTTTAAATTTTTTAAATATTCCTGCACATCAATGCATGTAATCTTCACATTGTCCTGTGCCAGCTGCCGCAATGACTTTTTATTTTTCGCAGTCAGATTGGTATACAATACATATATTTGATAATATGTATCCTGATTTGTATGAGAAATCAGAGATTTTATAGATATATACATATAAGGGGCATACTTATCATCCGACGCGTATACGACCGGCACTACGTTTTCTGAATAATTTTTATCCATTATCTTGTCTCCAATAACCTAATTTTGCTATATGAAATCTTTAATCTATTTCTATGATATAAAAAATAAACGCCCGTAAGCCATTCTCCCAGAAAAGCCACTGCACGATCTTCATATGCATCTCCGTGCGGCCTCCACTGTAATTCAATCTCCTCCAGCAGCGGAAATATCCATTCTGCATATTCTGCAAATACGGTATTTCTTGCAATTATCATATTGTAAGGAATGAAAAGCTCCTGTGAAAAATATCTTTCTGCAAATGTATAATATTCCGGATACCGCAGCCTTAATATCTTTTTCATTAAAGAAAAATCTTCTTCATAATGCAGCGAACAATAATGTGCTTCAATTGACGGAAAAAGAACTTCTGGTTCTGCTAATATTACATCCGGGGTTTCTTTTTTTATTCTATTCTCCACTTTATCCGCATCAAATATACGTCTGTAGTGACACAGCCCTATGTATTCGGAATCCATTACAGCATGTTTCCACAGCCAATATATCACTGTAAATTCATTCCATTGTCTGTTCCGCTCTGAAATATTAATACCGGTATCATCCCTTAACTCAGCAATTTTTCTGCCGGAAAGTGCACTCCCGCCTTGAATGCTTATCATGCCCGAACACTTCTTTGGATCTATTACTTCCTTATCCATTTCGCTTTTAACCATATATATTTTTGTTATAGGGCTGATCACCTTTACGGTCTCATCAGCCTTCCCCTTTAATACATCTGCTTGAAAAATTTCCTCATACCGCTTTGACACATATCTGGACTTCAATCTTTGAAATTCTTCTTCCGCTATATGGATATAATTTGTATAGCCGGACGCCTCTAGCTCCATGCAGATTTCCTTTACATAAGCTTCTACTGTTCCAATAATAAAAAAAGTATCTTCATTTGGCGTCTCTATTTCCTGTAATTCAACAACCGGTATATCCCAGCAAAAATCTACGGAAGTCCTTTTTTTATTTGTTATCACTGCACTATAAAAAGAAACATCCTTAATTTCTGATAATAGTATTCCTGTCAAAACTTTTGCCCGGAATCCTGCTCCAAATATATATACATACTGACATAAGATGGCTTGTTTCTTAATTTTTTCAAGCAAAGCAATTACATTTGTGTCCATAAGCTTTCATTATCCTTATTCCTGCTAATTTCTGCTATATTTACTCCATACAATTTTTTTAGAAGGCAACCCTTTCTTCGTAAGCATTTTTTCCACGGAAGAACATATTACCGGATCATCAATAGCTATCAAAATATAGTCATAAGACTCCTGTTGGCTTAAAAGCATTTCCGGGTCAAGTACCGTATCCGAAATTTCTATATTCTTATAATTTTGGTCTACCCATAACACTATTTTCACATAACTAGCAACTCTATTCTGAGCATTCAGGGTACGTCCTACAGCGCCTGCTCCATACAATGCAATCCGGCAGTCTCTTGGCAGCCTGTCAAATGGAAAAATATGATTTTTAAAAAGATCGCTTTCGATCTTTTCTCTTCCTTTCAAATTTCTAAAAAGGATTTCTTCATAATAAGGAGTCTGCCTCGCTTCTTTCCAAAAAAGATCTGACATTGGAAATTCTGGATGTTGCCATGGTTTTATCTCGCTTACATAATGAACGATTTTTACAACTTGGGAATCTGCCAGATATGTCTCTCGGTATCCTGCACATAATAGATCCAGGTTCTCCATATAACGGTACAAAAAATTCCATTTAGAATCCAAAAAGCATACTTGATTTCTTAAAACAATATTTAGAGCATCCTGATCCATATATTGCAGTCTGCGTACCGGTTGTTTGGAATCTTCCACTAACAGCTTTAAACATTGAATTCCTATTTTCTTCTCGCGGAATAATGCCATATCAATTAATAAAATTCCAGCATTAAAAGCCTTTTCAACTCCTAATAACCGATAATATTCTTTTAGGTCCTTAGATTCTGCTTCCCGCATAACACCAGCTATTTTTCCATTTAATGGACTTTCAAAAAGTTCTGCAGGATCTGCCAAAACTAATGTATCAGAATCAATGTATAAAATCCGAGGATATTGCGGAAACAATTCTGGAAGCAATAAGCGGTAACATGTCTCTGCGGTCAGATAATTACTTCCTTTGATATTTATCCCTTCCATATTCTTACTAATATCTACACATGTAATCTTTACATTTTTTTTATATAAACTCTCGAACCTCTTTATATGCCGCTTTTCTAATTCTGTATACAAAATATAGATCTCATACTTCCATATTTCCCCCGCATGTTTAACCAATGATTGCAGCGATATATATAAATATGGTGCATAATGATTGTTAACAGAATATATAATTGGCACAATTTTATTTTGCATAGCTGTCATTCTCCTTTTTCATTTCAAGTACGCTGTGCGTTTGAACCCAGTCAATACAATGAACAATTTTTTCTCTTTTAATTCCCATATCTATCAACTGTTTTTTTATTTCCTTATAACATGTGGTATTTGCAACCACATAGTACACTTCTTTTGACAATTCAGGATTTTCTACATAATATTCTCTGGGTGTTTTACATACCTTTCCAAATATACTTTCTCCGCATTTACTTTTATCATTATCACAAAGCCCCATCACATTTTTCTCTATTTGATGCCTGTAACATAAAGCCAGCAGCGCTTTTCCCTGTTCTCCCAATCCATGTATAACAAATTTATGATTGCTGATAAAATCAAAAAAATCCTTTTTTGCATTCTTTGTTGATTGATAACTACATTTAATTGCGGCATCAAATTCATTTTTTCCCGCTTTCAGCATATTTATCGCAATAGAATTATCCAACGCCTCATCGCGGATCTCCGAATAACTCAGTTCCTCATAACATGCATGCAGAGCATTCAGATACTCTTCCGTATTACCAGAACTTCCCCCCGGAATATCCTGACACAAATAACACCCATATGATTGAGCGAAGAAACTAAAGCATCGGTTAAATATAATTTCTCTAAATGGAACTGATATATGATGCCTGTGCATGTATTCCCATATAAATTTTAATTCGCCGATTACAAACTGCATATGCGACATCCACTTATACTGCGAAGCATTCTCATTATCTCTTCGGTAATAATAAGAGGGGTTCTGCACATAGATCACCTTCTGAGCGCTAATAAATGTCTGGAAAACAAACCCCATATCTTGAAAAGATGCTCCAGGTGTTTCATTGAGTGCAATTTGACTGGATAATAAAAATGTCCGATTATATATCCCATTCCACATATTCAGATCATGATATAAAATCCAGGGCTGTTCCTTAGGTTCAATTACCCTATTATATAAATCTTTATAATACGCTGTCAGAATGGAATAGTTTAGAGCAAGCCGTTTTTCTCCATCTCCCATAAATAAATCAAAATCACTTTTTACATAATCAACATGATTTTCTTCTGCCGTCTCATACAGTTTCTGATACATTTGAGGATGAATAAAGTCATCTGTTTCTACGAATCCTATATACGTTCCTTTTGCAGTTTGAATTCCTTTGTTATATTGGTATCCCATGCTCTTTTTTTCAGACATCAGCAAATGAATTCTGTCGTCTTTTTCTTGATATTCTTCAATTATTTCTAATGTACCGTCTGTCGATCCTGCATCTACAATGATTAACTCCAGCTCTTTTAATGTCTGTCCTATCACGCTTTCTATAGCTTTTCCTATGTATACCGCCGAATTAAGGCAGGGCATTACCACCGATATTTTTATATTTTTCATTTTCCTCTCTCCTGTATTCCAATTCCTATATACGCCAGACTTTCTCTCCATGCGTTATTTTCCAGTTCTTTTTGTTCCTCATAAAATATAATGAAGTCATGACTTCTCCGATTCTTCCAATATATCTTGGCATCCGATCCCTTTTTTCTTTTTCACATCTATCTGCAATTTGTCTGAGCATCGGAAAGAGCCAGCCGCAATAATCATCAAAAACCTCTTTTCTTGCAATCAGTATGTTATAGTTATATAAATAAGGAGATTTCAAGAGATTCTCCAATTCGATATAATTTTCTCTTTCATATTCCTTTAATACTTGTTTCATAATATTGATATCCTGCGGCAGAATATATCTTCCATACTGTCCCGATGCATCTGGAAAACATACAAAGGGCAGCGGCAGAATCACGTCTATTTTTTTTGTTTTCAAAAGGTGAAGCTGCTCCCCTGTGATACGCAGGACTCTTCTATAATGAAACAAACCTGTTATTTTCTTTCTATTATGTTTCCACGCATAGTAAACTGCTGTCAGCTCGCCATAAAGGTCATTCTCTGCAGACAAACTATCTTTACCTTCATCCGTCAATTCCAAAATCCGTTTATCCGTCAGCGCCGCTCCGGCCTGTATCTTTTTAATCCATAATTCTTCGTTATATATTCCCTTCAGCATCTTGTCCTTATGGCTGACCGCCATATATACGCAGGCATCCTCATTCCGGATTACAGCTCTATCTGTTTGATAATCCTCAATAAATGAAATTCCTTGTACCTTTCTTAAATATTTCCCCATTAATTCATATTCCAAATGGGCATCCAGCCTCCTATAACTGGTAAGCCCCCTCCGCATCAGTTCCTGCTCCATACTGTCCTGGTATTCTGCCGGCGCCGCAATCAGAATGAAGCTTTCTGACAAATCTTCTCTGCACTCCTTCAAAGAATAAACCGGGATTCCTTCTATCAAATCAGGCTGTCCGCTTTTATCGGTTACCAAAAACCCTTTTACCGTTATGCCCCAGAGTTCCTGAACCGCCTTATAAATCCCATAAGCTACTATTCCTGCTCCATAAAGATACACTGTCATATTTTAATATCTCCTGCCGCAGTACCATGCCCATGCATGGCGCAGTATCGTCTGAATATCTCCATATTGAGGATTCCATCCGAGAAGCTCTTTCGCTTTTTCAGCGCTTCCTACCAATATAGGCGGATCTCCCGGACGTCTCCCACATAATTTCACAGGTATATTTTGTCCGGTAATATTCTGCGCCGCTTTTATGACCTCCAGAACGCTCGTGCCCGCTTCATTTCCCAGGTTTAAGCAGATACTGCCTCCGCCGTTCTTCAAATAATTCATTGCCCTGAAATGAGCGTCCGCCAAATCAGCCACATGAATATAGTCCCGGATACAGCTGCCGTCTTTCGTTGGATAGTCTGTGCCAAACACCTGAATATCTTCTCTATCCCCTGCCGCCGCCGCCAATACTAACGGAATTAAATGCGTTTCTGGATTATGGCTTTCTCCAAGCTTTCCATCCGGGTCTGCACCGGCCGCATTAAAATAACGCAGACAACAGTAATTCAAATGATAAGCCTTATGATAATCACTCAGTATCCGTTCCACCATCAGCTTAGAGGCTCCATACGGGTTAATCGGCCTCTGCGGCATTTCCTCTGTAATAGGAATCGTATCCGGCACTCCATAGGATGCACAGGTAGAAGAAAAAATAATAGTTCTGACTCCGTGCTGTACCATTGCATCCAATAAATGCAGGGTATTTGCCACATTATTGTTATAATATTTTGCCGGATTTCCTACAGACTCTCCCACATAAGCATATGCCGCAAAATGAAATACCGTATCTATTTCATATTTCTCAAAGACCTCATTTAACCGGCGGCTGTCCGCCAGATCACCTTCCTCCAGAATTCCCTGGATCACTGCCTCCCGATGCCCGTATACAAGATTATCAAACACAACTGTCTGGTAACCCTTCCCGCAAAGCATTTTATTGATATGGCTGCCAATATATCCGGCGCCTCCCACAACAAGTATCATATTCTAACCCTCTTTTCTGTATCCGCCAGTTCTAACGCGCTGGCTATTACCTTATCCATATCATAATATTGATAAGTACCCATACGCCCGGCAAAAATGACTCTGGGATTTTTCATACTCTCTTTTTTGTACCGTTCATACAACTTTATATTCTTTTTATCATTAACAGGATAATAAGGTTCATCACCCTTTTTCCACGAAGCCGGGTATTCTCTTGTAATAACTGTTTTTTCTGCATTCCCTTTCCCAAAGTGGAAATGTTTATGTTCAATGATTCTCGTATAAGGTGTTTCCTTATCCGTATAGTTCACCCCGGCCGCCCCCTGATAGTTGTCTATATCCAAAATTTCCGTTTCAAAACGCAGGCTTCTATATTCCAGTTCCCCAAAACAATAATCAAAATACTCGTCTATAGCACCTGTATAAATAATCTTTTTAGCAGTGTTTTCATATTCCGATTTATGATCTAGATAATCGATGTCCAGCCTTACCTCAATTCCATCCAGCATTTTTTCTATCATTTTTGTGTAACCCTCTGTCGGAATCCCTTGATAAGGATGATTAAAATAGTTGTTATCAAAAGTAAACCGGACAGGAAGCCTCCGTATAATATATGCAGGAAGTTCTCTGCAAGGCCGTCCCCATTGCTTTTCCGTATATCCTTTTATCAGCTTTTCATAAATATCCCGTCCGACCAGCATAACCGCCTGTTCTTCTAAATTTCCAGGCTCTATAATTCCGCTTGCCTGTTTTTGTCCGGCGATTTTTCCCATTGCTTCTTCTGGTGTCACACATCCCCACAATGAGTGGAATGTGTTCATATTAAATGGGAGATTATACAGTTCCCCTTTGTAATTCGCTATCGGGCTGTAAATAAAGTGGTTAAAGGAAGAAAAACGATTCAGAAATTTCCATACCTCTTCATTATCTGTATGAAAAATATGCGGTCCATATTTATGTACCTCTATTCCTTCCACTATCTCGCTGTATATATTTCCTCCAACATGGCCGCGCCTGTCAAGTACAAGGCACTTTCTTCCACAGTCTGTCATAACTCTGGCAAAAACTGATCCGGCTAATCCGGCACCGGCAATTAAATAATCATACATATTTTTCCCTGCCCACTTTTATTTTTGTTACTCATACAGCAGAAAATCCCGGACTGGCGGCCAATAACCGCCAGTTCAAGATTTTGAAAACTAAATATTTATTTTACAATATTCAGAGCAGCACGTACTGTACTTCCATTATCAAAGGTAACATTTTGTGTTTTTCTTTCCTGAATCTCCTTTGTTTCCATCCTTCTTCATCTTTTCCTCTTCCTTTCAGCTTTCCTTATCATAATCCAAAAATCTGCTGTCCTTCCATCGCTTCATAGAGCGCCCGATATATATAATAATCCGCCGGTTCCGTAATCTTGATATTATTTGGTGTACTTACTACAATGTGCATAGCCTCCCCATATAAGTTGCATAAATGAGCGGAATCAATACTTTTTTTTCCATCTCTTTTTGCCCTTTCATACAAATCAAGAATTTTCCCATAATAAAAGGTCTGAGGAGCCTTGGCCGTATACATCTGGCTTCTTGGCGGCACCTCACAAATTATTTCCCCATCGGTGCTTCTGACAATACTTTCTCTGGCTGTCTCTGATGTAATGGCATTCCCATACTTTTTTGCCGCTTCAATATTTTGAGTGATCAGCTGTTTGGTGATCAACGGCCGGACTCCGTCATGAATTAACACAATATCGTCTTTCTTACAAATATCTTTCATTGACTTCAAGCCGCAATAAATGGAATCATGTCCCGTCTCTCCGCCGGGAACAATTCTGCTTACTTTTGAAATACCAAACCGTTTTAATAATCCTTTCAGTTCATCAATCCACTCTCTTATGCATACAACCACAATTGTATCAACATCGTCATGATATTCAAAATATTCCAATGTGTAGATGATAATTGGTTTCCCATGCATCTCAAGAAACTGTTTGGGCTTGGAACGGGAATTCATCCGCCGTCCGGTCCCTCCCGCGAATATAAGAGCTGTTGTCATATATCCTCCTCTATGGAATTCTGTTTTTTCTGTCTACTGCTCACTGTATTTCTGTATTTTGTATCATAATCGGCATTTTGACATTACGGTACAGCTGAACCAGAGAGCTTGGATCACCATAATATCCATCGCTTAATGCGATCGCTCGGCTAAGGTCAGGAGTGTTATCATAAATTCCCCAGCCTTCCTTTCTGTATTCATCCATCATCTCCCGGTACGCCTCCCATAGCTCCGGTCTCATGGCTTCTAGTGTTGCCTGTATTAACGGATGAGGACGCCATAGTAATGTTACTTCCTTCTGCATCGCTTTAAATATCCGGAATACCCCCTGCATCTTTTTTATCATCTTCTCATCCTGGGCAAGCAACGCCCCAACGCTTGTGTTATATAATATGACCTTTTTCCATTCCCTAGAGGGCTTTCTGATAAGTTCCAGCCACTCTTTCGGTACTTCTATATCGTTTTTCTTAATCCTAAGAACCTTATCTGTTTTCGGAGAACCGAGCCCTAATATCTTATTTCCCCAATGCTTTTTATTCTTGCCAGTATGTTTCACCAGTACGTTGATGTAGATCTGCCTCATCTTTTCGGACTGGACAATTACTTTATCTGCATGGATGACTCCCGGGGCAATGCAGAAATGCTCTATCCCTTTTACCATTTCTTCATCCGCCGGGTCAATTTCGTCTAAAATAAAATAAGGTATATATACTAACTGCCCGGTATAATTTTTTAATTCCTTTGCGTAAAAAAGCGGATGCACGCTTGTGACATAATTACATTCATCGTACGGATTATGGATGAACGTTATATCTGGCTGATGCATCTCGAAATCGTATTCGTCATACCGGGTAATGGGTACATAGTCCGGATATAAGTCCCCTTCATAATGCTCTTCCCGGAAGCTGCCGTCCGGATTCTTATCATAATACGGGATCGGAATTACATAAGCATCACAGTCCGGATCTTCTTCAGCCGCTTTCCATACACTTTCCAAAGAATCCCACATGGAAGCTTTGTATGGAAGAAATACTACTTCCATACGGCTGTCGGTATCATGCTTTATAATGTTTTCTACCTGTACAATATTTTTCCGCAGTTTTTTGCATATTTTGTATGAATCAGCCGGACAGTCCGATCCGGTTTTTTCATATATTTGATAAACCAGCTCGCAGTAATCTTCTAAAAGCGGAATCGAACGATTACTGCCGTCAGCCGATTCGATCAGTTCACCCAGCTTAATCGCAATTTCCTGGCACTGTTCCAGCAGATCTTTTGCTATATTATACCGCCTTAATTCAAATGCCCTTTTTAACCCGTCGTGTGCCTGATTTAATAATCTTATATAATTGCCGGCCAGTTTTCTTTGTCCTCTCCGCATACAGCAGCTCCTATCATTTCATAATAATTCTGTCCACAACTGTTTTTATTCTATCCTTCACTCAGCCTTAAAAGCTTCTGCCTGAGGCGCAATAGTTCCAGATCCTCCGGAAGAAGCGTGCAGAGCTGCCGCATAACCGGAAGCGCCTGCGCATACTGACCCTGTTCGATCAGCACAGCAAGGCTGTCCTTCATCTGTCCGGCAAGCGTCTGGAATTCATCCCCGGCATTCAGAGCCGGATTATTTATTCGATTCTTCAATAACCGGATCACCTCATGAATTACGCTGGTCATAATCGGATAGAAGCGCAGAGCCGAACCAAATAAATGTACTGCTTCCGGAAACTTCTGTTCTTCTATGCATGTCAGTGCATCCGATACCAGAACCGCAAAACGGCATTCTTCCGGCAGAAGATCCCTCTTCTCATCCAAAAACATATCCCCGCGGTACTGTCCATTATAATAAGAAAGAACGCATTGGATATATCCGGCCAGATTTTTTATAAGCTCGCCGCCTGCAGGATATTCCCGGATTAATCTCTTTTCCAGAACAAGCTTCCTCATCCACAGGCCGTGTAACACATTTGTTTTTTCAAGATTTTCTGCAGTTTTCTGCAGTTCTGGAAGCTGATCCATGAAAGCCTGCTCTACGGCCAGCCGCATATATGCGTTCCACGTTTCCAGGTCTGTCATCCCGGCGAACCCGGACAGATCCATTCCCGCAGAGACAGCTTCATTTATAATCTGCTGCTTCAGATGCAGAGACGTTGTTTCCTTCATGCACTGCAGAAACTGTACCTGCCTGCTCTCTTTCTCTTCTGTGTGAATAAGGCGTGCCTTCTGAAACAGCAGATATGGATTATCCTTTGAAACCGTTTCCAGTATCCCGCCGAACAAAGCAGAAAACTGCCCTTTCCACTGATCAAACAGAGAATAGTACCGCTGCATCAGCGACTCATCCTCCCATGACAGAAGATTCAGGAAATATTCTGCCTCTCCGGTATCCTCCAGATACAATGCCGCTTCTACGCATCGGAGTCTCCCCATCGAAAGCGTTTCCGGCTTCTTCACTTTGCCTTCCGTAATATTTCCATATTCCTGCCGCATCCACAGCCCCGGAGTGCGGTCCATATACTCCAGAAGCTGTTCAAATTCCCTCCCGTAATGGAGCGTCTTCCCATGTGCCTTAAGCCGCGTGCAGAGTAACAGCAGTTTGCTGTAAAGGCACAGCCTTGTGAGTTCATTCGGTTTTTCATTTCCGAGAATAGATTCAATCTCATTTACCGCATAAGCCGGATCTCCTTTATCACAGCAGATCTCTGCCCACCGTATCTGAAACCATTCGATATAACCGTCCACCCCGGCTTTACCGCGGCATAATCTGCGGCCCTTCCGGCAGAACTCCGCCGCTTTATCCAGATCGCCCTCCCCGTAATACTCCTGGGTAAGCTGGATATAATTCTTGATATACTCCGGGTTCCTGCGGACCGCCTTCAAAAGCATCGGAATATTCCGGGAAGCTTTCCCGCCATCGCTTTTTCCGGCATCTGCTTTCACGATACCCGATACATAGCCGTAATGATGGACATAGGCGTCAAAGTACCTGGCCGTTCCGATTCTCGGAACCAGTTCCTCATGGACTGCATTCTGGAAGCTGACGGAAGATCTCCGCTTTGCCATGCGGAATGCATGGAAATCAAAGTACCGGATGCCGTCCCAGTCAAAATAATTACGCACCTTATAGAAGGCCGTACCGTAATTCCGGTATTCCCCGCTCAGGAAAAAGTCCTCAATCTCCTTTGTGTCCTCAAACCACTCATCGTCATCCAGGAACATAAACCATTCGCCCCTGGCCGCCTCAAGGCCGGTATTGCGCGCCGCCGAAAAGTCGTTGCACCACACAAACGGAATGATCTGGTCGGTATAGCGGGACGCAGTATCCCTTACCCGCTCGTCCGTACCCGTAACAACCACGATCAGTTCACTCGGCACCCGCATCATCAGCGGCAGTAACGAATCCAGGCATCTCTCAAGAGCCGCAGGCTTGTCTGATGCAAGCAAGGATATGCTAAGCTGTATACTCATGGCGTTGTCGTCTCCTTTCCAGCAGTAATCATAACAGCAAAAAAAGATGGGCGTTTTCTTCCATATAAAGTATCCTGAATCAAGCAAGTTCTTTATGTGAAAGAAAGCGCCCATCCAATGGACTGGCGCTTTCTGTTGTTTTACCCTGAGAAATTACTGTAACAGCTGAAGAACTCCCTGAGGTACCTGGTTAGCCTGCGCAAGCATAGCCTGAGAAGCCTGAACAAGGATATTGTTCTTCGTGTAAGCCATCATTTCCTCCGCCATATCTACGTCACGGATACGGGACTCAGCAGCCTGGATGTTCTCTCTCTGAACACCTAAGTTATTGATGGTGTGCTCCAGACGGTTCTGCAGAGCACCGAATGAAGAACGCATAGAAGAAATGTTATCAATAGCATTGTTAATCTGTGTAATTGCTGCTTTAGCAGTATCTGCTTCTGTGATATCAATATCATCAAGAACTACAGTACCAGCAGTATCCGGTTGGCCAGTTCTGTCAATTCCAGTAATACCAGCAGAGCTCATTGCTGAGAAGGTTACCTTGATCTGGTTGTCATCTGTTCCCTGCTCGCCAACATGAAGAGCAATGGAGCCATCTTCCTTGAACAGCTTCTGGCCGTTGAAGTTAGCCGTATTACCGATTCTGGTAATTTCCTTATTCAGCTGGTCGATCTCCTTCTGCATCTCAATACGGTTAGCAGAAGAATAGGTTCCGTTTGCAGACTGTGTAGCCAGCTCAACCATACGGTTCAGCATAGAGTGAACTTCTGTCAGAGCGCCCTCAGCTGTCTGAACGAGAGAAACACCGTCCTCTGCATTCTTCTTAGCTGTCTGGAGACCTGTGATCTGAGCGCGCATCTTCTCGGAAATAGCAAGACCTGCGGCGTCGTCGCCGGCGCGGTTGATTCTGTAACCGGAAGATAACTTCTCTAAGTTCTTTCCTACTGCTGAATTGTTGTTCGTTAAGTTCCTGTGCGCATTTAATGCGGTAATATTATGTTGAATTCTCATGGTTTTTCCTCCTTGAATTTGTTACAGGAAATTCCTTTTTCCTGCATAATTATAAATTTCTGTGAAGGTTTCAGATACGAAATAAATATACCTTCTGACGTGCCGGCAAACTGTCCAGAAAAGTACACTCATTTGGACGAATCCGAAAACTTCTTGACACCTATATTATCGTACGTTACTTGGATAACTTAAGACCTTTTTAAAAAAATTTTATTTTTTATATGGTTTTCTTTTCGCATTATAATAATTTAAGAAGCATGTTTTTGTACTTATGCCAAATGATATTCTTCACAGAAGCTTGTGAATTCGTTGAAATGCCGCTGTTTTGTTATAAATTTAGACTTCCACTATATTTTCTCTTTGCTTTATACTCAAAAAGAATAATTATAATAATGGGAGGTACAGCATGGAACATAAAGTATACGGTTATGCCAGGGTTTCTACACGAGAACAGAACATTGAACGACAGTTGATTGCCTTGACAGAAGCAGGCGTAGAAGAACAGAATATTTACATTGACAAACAGAGCGGGAAAAATTTTGAGCGTCCGGCGTATGTAGAGATGATGTCCCTTATCCAGGAAGGAGATCTGCTCATTGTCAAAAGTATTGACCGGCTGGGGCGGAATTATCAGGAAATTATGGAACAATGGCGGATTATTATAAAAGAGAAGAAAGCTGATATCTGTATTCAGGATATGCCGCTTCTAGATACGACAAAGACGAAAGATCTGCTCGGAACCTTTATCAGCGACGTGGTATTACAGCTTCTGTCATTCGTTGCAGAAAATGAGCGTGATAATATTCGTCGGCGTCAGGCAGAGGGAATTGCCGCGGCGAAAGCAAGAGGAGTTCAATTTGGAAAGCCGATGATTCCGATACCGGATAATTTTCCGGAGTTATATAAGCAATGGCAGGCAGGCAGTATATCTATTAAAGAGTTTGCAAAGGTCTGTAATATAGGGCGGAGTACTATGTACAATCGAATCAAAGAATATCAGAATAAGAATTTATCTGGACGAGCGGGAGAATATTGTAGTAAAATAAATTAATCAGAAAAAAGATAATTATGAAAATTTAGACGAGGCATTGGCCGCAATACTGAATCTTGGCCGGAATCAATTCAACTTGCCGGATATCATAAGGGAGAAATAAAAACTGCAATGAAAAAAGAACGTACAATTCTAATTACCGGGGCTGCGGGAATGATTGGCAGCCTTCTTGTAAGAAAAATCATAGAAGATAACATATTCTGCCGGATAGTTCTTCCTGTCCGGAATATCCAAAAGGCTCAAAGAGTATATAAGGATTTACAACGCTCAGAATATCAGAAGCTGTATTTTATAGAGTCCCGGATGGAGGATTTAAATCAAAGCTTTTGCCCGGAACTGTACCGGATGGAGATCCATTCCATTATCCACTGCGCCTGTATAACGCAGTCAAAAGAGATGCTTTTGCATCCGGTGGAGACAGCGGACGGTATTGTAACAGGTACCAAAAATATCCTGGAGCTTGCGAGGGACAGACAGGTTGATTCCATGGTATACCTTTCCTCTATGGAGGTATATGGAAGAGTTGAAAATACTGGCAGGAAATCCAGCGAGGATGAGCTTGGATACATTGACCTTCATTCCCCCCGAAGCTGCTATCCAATGGCAAAGAGAATGGCAGAACACTACTGCCATATTTATCATGCTGAATATGGTGTTCCGGTAAAAATAGCTCGTCTTGCACAAACCTTCGGAAAAGGAGTAAAACTGGAGGATCAGCGGGTTTATATGCAGTTTGCGCGCGCGGTTCAGGAAAAGAAAGATATCGTACTCCATACGCCGGGGCTGTCGATGGGCAACTATTGTCATACACAGGATACGGTAGATGCTGTTTTCTGCATTTTACAATCCGGCATTGATGGAGAAGCCTACAATATCGTAAATGAAGAAAATACCATGTCTATCCGCGAGATGGCAGAGTTTGTGATCAAAAATTTTGCAGAAGGGGAAATTAAGGTAGTTTGTGATATAAATGGGGAAAACCGCCGGATGTATGCTGCGGATACCGGTTTAAGACTTTCATCAGAAAAACTCCAGCAGCTTGGGTGGCGGCCAAAGAGAGATTTGGTTACGATGTACCATGATGTGCTGGAAGAACTTAACAAAAACTGAATAAGACTTGTCAGATGACAAGTCTGCAATCTGTGGGATTCTGACAGCCGGAATCCCATCTATATCTGGCATTATAGCATATGCAGAACCCTTTTCAATATGCTTATCACAAAAAATATCTTTATCCGGCATCAATCAACTTTAATGTTTCAACAGCATTTTCATTTCATCAGCTTCTTGTAAATCTTCCCAAATAGTTAATTAGTCAAACAAATATCCATTGTATTCTTTTTTATTTATTTCTATATACATTTGTCGTTCAATAAGGTGTAGTTTTCTGGATAGTTTGCCGGCACGTCAGAAGGTATATTTATTTCGTATCTGAAACCTTCACAGAAATTTATAATTATGCAGGAAAAAGGAATTTCCTGTAACAAATTCAAGGAGGAAAAACCATGAGAATTCAACATAATATTACCGCATTAAATGCGCACAGGAACTTAACGAACAACAATTCAGCAGTAGGAAAGAACTTAGAGAAGTTATCTTCCGGCTACAGAATCAACCGCGCCGGCGATGATGCTGCAGGTCTTGCTATTTCCGAGAAGATGCGTGCTCAGATTACAGGTCTCCAGACAGCTAAGAAGAATGCAGAGGACGGTGTTTCTCTTGTTCAGACAGCTGAGGGTGCCCTGACAGAGGTTCACTCTATGCTGAACCGTATGGTTGAGCTGGCTACACAGTCTGCTAACGGAACTTATTCTGCAAAGAACCGTGAAGAGATGCAGAAGGAAGTTGACCAGTTGAATAAAGAAATTGACAGAATTGGTAAAACTTCTAACTTCAACGGAACAAAGCTGTTTGATGGCAAGACAGAATCAATTAAGCTTCATGTTGGCGAGCAGGGAACAGACGACAACCAGATTGCTGTAACCTTTGCTCAATTAAGTTCAAGTAATATTCAGGGAATTAAGAAAGATGGTTCTCTTGATACAAAGATTGATCTTACGGCGAACGCCAAGGTTGAGGACGCTGCATCAGCAAAAGCAGCCATCACAGTAATTAACCAGGCAATTGATGCTATCTCTTCTATGCGTTCTACATTTGGTGCCCTTCAGAACCGTCTGGAGCACACCATCAACAACTTAGGTGTTCAGAGAGAGAACATCCAGGCCGCTGAGTCCCGTATCCGTGACGTAGATATGGCGGAGGAAATGATGGCTTACACGAAGAACAATATCCTTGTTCAGGCTTCCCAGGCTATGCTTGCGCAGGCTAACCAGGTACCTCAGGGAGTTCTTCAGCTGTTACAGTAATTTCTCAGGGTATAATTTTAGAGAGCGCCAGTCCATTGGATGGGCGCTTTCTTTCACATAAAGGACTTGTTTTACTCAGGATACTTTATATGGAAGAAAACGCCCATCTTTTTTGTTGTTATGATTACTGCTGTAAAGGAGAAGAAAACGCCATGAGCATACAACTTAGCATTTCCCTGCTTGCATCGGACAGGCCTGCCGCCCTTGAGCGGTGCCTGGATTCATTGAAGCCGCTGATGATGCGGGTGCCGAGCGAGCTGATCGTGATTGCCACGGGTACAGACGAGCGTGTGAGGGACACTGCGGCCCGCTATACCGACCGGGTCATTCCGTTTGTGTGGTGCGATGACTTTTCGGCGGCGCGCAATACCGGTCTTAAGGCGGCCAGAGGCGAATGGTTTATGTTTCTGGATGATGATGAATGGTTTGAGGATACGAAGGAGATTGAGGAGTTTTTTCTGAGCGGGGAATACCGGAATTATGGTACAGCTTTTTATAAAGTGCGTAATTATTTTAACTGGGACGGCATCCGATACTTTGATTTCCATGCATTCCGCATGGCAAAGAGAACCTCCTCAATCAGTTTCCAGAATGCGATCCATGAGGAATTGGTTCCGAGAGTTGGGGCATCCAGGTTCTTTGACGCCTATGTCCATCATTACGGTTATGTACCGGGTATCACGAAAGCAGATGCCGGAAAAAAGGATGGCGGGAAGGCTTCCCGGAATATCCCGATGCTGCTGAAAGCTATCCGCCGGAATCCGGATTATATCAAGAATTATATCCAGCTTACCCAGGAGTATTATGGGGAAGGCGATCTGGACAAGGCGGGGGAGTATTGCCAAAAGGCCCGCAGGATGTGTCGCGGCAAAGCCGGAGCTGACGGTTATATAGAATGGCTTCAGGTGCGGTGGGCGGACATCTGTTGCGATAAAGGGAATCCGGAGTATGCGGTAAAGGAGATAGAGTCTATTCTAGAAAGCGAAAAACCGATAGAGCTTACAAGACTATGCCTTTACAGCAAACTGCTTTTACTCTGTACACAGCTTAAGGAGCATGAGAAAACGATCCATTACGGGAAAGAATTTGAAAAGCTTCTGGACTATATGGATAATATCCCTAGACTGTGGATGCAGCAGAGCTACGGAAATGTTACGGAAGGAAAAGTGAAGAAGCCGGAAACGCTCTCACTGGGGAGGCTCCGCTGCATAGAAGCGGCATTATACCTGGAGGATGTCGGGGAAGCGGAATATTTTCTGGACCAGATGTCATGGGAGGATGAGTCCTGGATGCAGCGCTATTATTCCCTGTTTGACAAGTGGAAGGGGCAGTTTCCTGCTTTGTTTGGCGGGATACTGGGTAAAGCTTCAAGGCAGAACCCTTATCTGCTGTTCCAGAAGGCGTGCCTTATGAATACAGAAGAAGATAATTCAAGGAAAGAAGCTAATGACAGGCAGAGGATGTTCCTGCAGTGCATGGAGGAAACGGCGTCCTTGTATCTGAAACAGCAGATCATAAGGGAAGCTGCTTCGGCAGGAATGGATTTATCCGGGTTTGCCAGACTGATAGACCTGGAAGCATGGAAGGCATATATGCTGCAGATTATAAAGGAGAGCCCCATGGATCAGCTCCCGGGGCTTCAGGAAACCGCACGGGATCTGAAAGAGACGAACTGCCTGCACGGCCTGTGGCTGGAGAAGCTGATCCTGGAAAAGAGGCTGCTCCGGGAATATCTGGCGGGCAGAGAGCTTATGAGGAGTTTGTCTGAATATGTTCAATGTGTTCTTTCTTATTATAAAGGGCAGTACCGTGAGGATATGTTTTCAGAGGAGCGAAGAAATCTTCTCCCGGAAGACTGCCGCTTCGCGGTCCTGGTATCAGAGGCGCTGGCATGCATAGAGGGCCGGAACCCTCTGGAAGCGGTACGCCTGTTCCGTCTGGCTCTGCACTTCTATCCCTCTATGACCGGAGTTATCCATGAGGTGATCCGGCTGTTGAAGAACAATATGAATAATCCGGCGCCGAATGCCGGAGCTGAATTCCAGGCGCTTGCGGGACAGATGAAGAACAGCCTGGCCGTGCTGATCGAGCAGGGACAGTATGCCCAGGCAATGCCGGTTATGCAGCAGCTCTGCACGCTGCTCCCGGAGGATCTGGAGCTTCTGCGGATGCGGCAGAGACTTTTAAGGCTGAATGAAAGATAACTGGGTAATAAACAGATAAGATACTGTCGATGACGGAATTAATATGAAATTATAGGAGTCGGTATATGCGTAAAGGGCAGAGGAAATTAGCTGACAATTATATAAGATTATTGAGCCGGGCACACGACGGGTTAAAGAAAGCGCTTGCTTTAGGTCGGCATGATATAGCGAAAGATCTGCTGGAGCAGTGCCAGGATGCGGCGATCCACTTGGGCGGGATCATAGAGATATCGGAGAGCGACAAGAACCCGTGTATTGCCCTGCTGGAGGAATACTGCGAAGCGGTTTATCAGATATACGAAAAAATCGGACGGAAACAGCGTATTGATGCAAATAAAGCATATAAAAATCTGCGGAAAATGGTAATACAGGCTGGGAATATCATAAAGAACGATACCGATACCCGCACGGAAGCTGTATTTCTTCCATATAAGTTTTCTTAAACTGCCGCCATGGGGAGATGAAGCATAGTTACAAAAATACTATTCCCTCTTTGACAGTTGGAAAATGCAATATCCAGATATCTTCAAACCCGCGATAGAGAATCTTTCATTTGATAACGCATATCTTCTGTTTCAAAAAGCAATGTTAAATCCGGACATGGAAAAGCAGAAGAAACAAACGACTCTCTTATATTGCATGAAACAGACAATCTCTCCTTTCCTGCGTCTGCAGATTATAAAGGAAGCCATACTAGCAGACATGATTCTGACAGACTATACGAAAATAATAAACTTGGACAATTGGAAACAATATATGCAGCAGCTCATAGAGGATACCCCTCTTTCAGAACTGATGCAAATTGAGAACGCAGCTAAAAAACTAAAAAACACCGCCCCGCCCTACGGCTTTTGGATGGAAAAATACCTCTTAGAGAAAAAGCTAATGCGTACACACCTCGCAGGCCATGAACTATTAAGCGCCCTATCAGATTATGCAGAATGTATCCTTTCCTATTATAAAGGACTATATCGGGAAGAGCTGTTTCAAAAAAGCAAGTGGAACCTTCTTCCTGACGACTGTAAATTTGCGCTCCTTACATCGGATGCATTGAATAATATAGCCAAGCAAAGACTTACAGAGTCAGTCAAAGCATTCCGGCATGCCCTTCCTTTTTATCCGACGCTAACCGGAGCTGTTCACGAAGTAATCCGCTATCTAAAGAACAGCATGAACAATCCGGCTTCTAATGCCGGAGAGCAATTCCAGCGGATTGCCGAACAGATGAAATCTACCTTTGTGCTCCTCATTGGCCAACAGCAATATAAGGAGGCGGTATCGGTAATGGAACAGCTTTGCCGTCTGCTTCCGGAAGATTTAGAGCTGCTGCGGCTTAGACAGGAGCTTCTTCTTAAGCTAAATGAATTTTAAGCATTCAGAATCGAAAGGAGCAGGGTAATGAGAAGAATATTAAAACAAGAAGTTCTGGAAATAGCCAGACTTCTCAATCAAATACATGACGGAATCCGAATGAAGCTTCAAGCTTCCAATAAGGAAGAAATCCTCCGCCTTCTTGAACAATGCCAGGACGCCGCAATCAATATAGGCGAAGCTATCGAACAAGAAGAAGGCGAAGGCTTTGTTACCGTTACTTATCTTGAAGAATACTGTGAAACTGTATATAGAATATACGAACAGGTACTTTGCGGTCAGCCTGTCGATCCAAGCAAAATATACAAAAAGCTGCGAAAAGACCTAATCCAGATAGAAAACAGCATAAAAAAGGATATCAAAGTCCATATAGAATTACTGTTTCTTCCTTACAAAGCTTCCATGTGGGACTCCCTTGAAAGTATCTGGAAGGCGGCAGACAACGATCCAGGCTGCCGGGCAAGCGTCGTACCGATTCCTTATTATGACAAGCTTCCTGACGGCGCCCTTGGCCAAATGCATGATGAACAAGATATGTACCCTGACGACGTACCTGTCATAGATTGGCACACATACAATATCGAGGCAAGGCATCCAGATGCGGTATTTATCCATTCCCCATATGATTCCGGCAACCGTGTTACAACAATACATCCGGATTTTTATAGTAACCGCCTAAAAGAATATACTGATTTGCTGGTATACGTTCCTTATTATGTAACACTTGGGATTTTACCGGAAGGACTCTGTATTACATCCGGGACACTGAATGCAGATCTTGTAATCGTACAGTCAGAAAGCGTACGGCAGAATTATATACATGCATACAAAGAATTTGAAAAATCAGAAAACTGTGAAGGACGGTATGGAACTGCCAGCAAAAAATTCTTGGCTCTGGGGTCCCCTAAATTTGACAAGGTAGTTTGTTCCGAAAAAACACAATTTGAATTACCTGACAAATGGAAACGCCTAATTGATACGGGTCATACGCAAAAAACAGTAGTATTTTATAATACCTCTATAAACGGATTGCTAAAAGGAAACGAGCGGTATTTGGAAAAACTCCGATCTGTCCTAAAAACCTTTCAGGCCCATAAAAACATCGTTCTATGGTGGCGCCCTCATCCTTTGAATAAAACAGCGGTTTGTTCTATGCGCCCGGAGCTTTTGCAAGAATATGAACAGATTGTTATGGAATACAGACAGGAAAATTGGGGGATCTATGACGATACGCCAGACCTTCACCGGGCAATCGCATGGTCGGATGCATATTACGGGGATCAAAGTTCTGTTGAAGTTTTGTTCCATGCCGCCGGCAAACCCGTAATGCAGCAAGAGATAGACGACCTTCCGCTTGTATTTGAAAATTTCATACAGGTAGATAACGACTATTGGTTTACTGCGTTTAATCTCAATGGATTGTTCAGAATGAACGCTAAGACATGGAAAGCTGATTTTATGGGATGTTTCCCTGATGAAAAAGATTGGCTCCGATTATATTTTAATATAATCCACTATAAAAATTTGTTAATCTTCGCTCCATTTGCCGCACAGCAGATTGCGCTTTATCGGATGGATACTTCCGAATTTATAAACGTTCCGCTGCAAAATCCGGAAGACGCCGCAAAGGAAAACAATACGCGGAAAATTCCGTATGTTGTATACCGTAAGTTCTCAGTTTGCACACAATACGGGGGATACGCCTTTTTCTTCCCTTGTACCTATCCGGCTATTATAAAACTTAATTTGGAAACCTATGAAACAGAATATATGTATGAACCCCTGAAACAACTAAATAAATTAGCCAAGCGTCCTGAGCTCTACTATTTCAGAAAAGGAGTTCAAAAAGACAATGTTGTTAAATTATGGTGCGTTGCAGCAAATGCATCTGTTGAATTTGATATGGAAACCTGCCAATTAAACATATGCGGCGCGGCAAATGACGGCACGGCATATATAGAAGCTGTCTATGATGATGAATGCTGCTGGCTGTTTCCAAAAGCCTCCGGTAAAGATATGCGGAAACTGACTGATGATCCAAGCCAGAACGCCTTTATCGATTTATCCCGGGGCGGTACTACAAAATATATACCATATTTGCATGCAGTCAATACAGAGGATTTCATTTATGCATTTCCTACAACCGCAGAACACGTGCTAAAAATCAACAAGAGAGAAAACCTGGCAGAAGTCTTCCCGTTACTTGATTCGGAAAATACTGGCGCCCCTGCCCTCCCCTCTTCAGACTGGCGTTTCTTCATTGCCGGGAATTGCGGGGATAAAATATTTGCCTTTGACGCTATTTCGCGCAAATTAATTCTTTATGACCCGGTTTCCGGAAGTATAAAAAGAGAACATGTATGGCCAAACCACGAGATCCATGCAGACAATACTTCTTTCCTAAACGTTTGGGAATTATATTATGAACGCATCGTACAGGAAGAAGAACTGGCAGTAAAGGAAGAACGCAGGAAAACGCTAAACGCCTATTTGGAATTGTTAGTACAAAACCCGTCCGGACTTCTTGACCTGCTTCACAAGGCAAAGAACCGGCTTGCTAAAAACGGGGGAATACAAACCACGGGAACCTGCGGCCAGACTATTTATAACCGCGCAAAAAAATACCTGCTGGAAGAACAAAGGAGAACACTATGACTACTGCTATTCTTATGGCGGCCGGAAGCGGAACAAGGATCAGCCGGAAAATACATGGGAATTGTAAATGTACCCTTGATATCGGCGGCATCCCTCTGATACGTTATACCGTTCAAATGCTGATCGATAACCATATTGATGTACATATCGTCGTCGGTTATAACGCAGAACATATTGTTGCGGCTTTAGACGGATTGCATGTAACTTTCCATACAAATATATTTTACTCCATTACAAACTCGCTGGTTTCTTTATGGTTTGCCAGAGAATCCATAAAAGGGGACATGGTTATCCTCGGAAATGCAGACGTATATTGGGAGAATACCCTGCTGAAGAAACTAATGGGCGAAACGAGGAATAACGTCATGCTGTGCGATTCAAGCCGGGTGGAACAGGGCGATTACCTTTTCCGGGTAGAAAACGGCAGGTTATTCGACTTTGGAAAAGGCAATAACTGTTACGGGGCAAATTGCGAATATGTCGGGCTTGCCGCTATTCAGGGCGATTTAATCCCTAAATTCCGCAATCGTTTGGACCTGCTGGTCCAGAACCAGCACCATGATTTCTGGTGGGAGCAAGTATTGTACAGTATGGCGCAGGAAGAACCTATATGGACAGAAGATATTGCAGGAAATTTCTGGGCTGAAATTGATTTTATAGAAGATTATCACAGAATATTGGAGTATAGGAAGCAATGTCACAGGATTTAATATCAGTTATCATTCCTTGTTATAATCTGGCCGGGTATACGAGAACATGCATAGACAGCATACTTAACCAGACGTATAAGAATCTTGAAATCATAGCCATTGACGATGGCTCAACGGATGAAACTCCTTGGATCCTTGCAGAATTTGCCAAAAACGATTCGCGGGTCGTATTCAAGCAGCAGAAGAACGCGGGAGCCGGCGCGGCATCCAACCTCGGTATTGAAACTGCCCAAGGTGATTTTATAGCATTTGTAGACAACGACGACTGGATTCAGCCAGATATGTATGAAAAGCTTCACACCGCATTAATTTCAAACCATGCGGACATGTCCGTTTGTAATTTTAATCTGGTATACGAAAATAATACGGATTACTGTTATTCAGCCATGCGCAATGAAACCGTGGATATCCGAGACGACGTGTACGGTTATTTCTGCCGTTTCTGCGCATGCCCAAAACCCAATAACTACATTTGGACCAGGCTATACAAAGCGGATACCATAAAAAAATCAGGAATCCGATACGAAGGATTCCAGCTTGGCGCAGACACATTATTCAATTTCAAGCTGCTGCCGCATATGAACCGCGTCGCTTTCATAAAAGACGGGTTATACAACTATGTCCAAAGGGAAAACTCCAGCGTATATACCATGGCGAAGAAAAAGAATATTGCCAAAGTATACGCCGATGGTTTTGACGCCCTTGCTGATTATTATACCTCCAACGGCCTAGCTGATTTCTGCCGCGTCCTGCAGATACACGCATATACCAGGCTGCGCAGCATCTTCTTCTATTCCAGGCTTGCAGGATTAAAAGACGCTGAAATAGAGGCCAATTTAAAAGAAGCCTTCCGGGGACGCAGAATCTATGACTATCTAACAGGAGCAGTCCAATGAAATACGCGCTTGTAACAGGCTCTACGAATGGAATCGGAAAAGCAATCGGGGACAAACTAGAAGAACACGGCTATACCGTATTCCGAAACGGAAGGAAAACGGATTCGCGGTATCGAACATATATTCCAGCGGACTTGTCAACGCTGGAAGGCGTAAATACCCTTGCAGATCATTTGTTGAAGCGGGTTGATAAACTGGACGTTCTTGTACTCAATGCGGGTACAACCTGCAGGAAACCTTTGCCCAAGATCACGCCTAATGACTGGAATCTTGTAATGGATACAAATGTGAATATGCCCTTTTTCCTAATCCAGCGGCTATCCGGGCTTCTGGCGGAAAACGGCAGTATCCTGTTTATCAGCTCGGCAATGTCCATATGGCCCCACGCCGTATCACTCCCCTACGGGGTAAGCAAGGCCGCCGTAAACATGCTGGCGAGAGGGCTCGTAAAAGAGTTTGCCGGAAGGAAAATTCGCGTAAACGCAGTCTGTCCGGGATTTATCGATACACAGTGGCAGTTGGCGAAACCAGCCTGGCTTAAGGAAAAAATAGAAAAAAAGACCGCCTTAAACCGATTCGGCACACCGGAAGAAGTCTCGGATATGTGTATAAGTCTTATCACAAATACATATATAAACGGAGCCATCGTAAGTATCGACGGCGGATATAACATGATTTAGTAAACGAGGTTAGTTTTATGAATTCCAAAATTGGTGTTTTAATATTTCCTGCCGGGGAAATAAATTCCGTCGAACTCCACGACGCGCTTTCGACCTGTGTAAACCTCAGGTTATACGGCGCGTCTTCCGTAGACCGGCATGGGGAATATATATTTAAAAATTATATTTCCGGCGTTCCGTATATAAGGGAATCCAATTTCCTTAGTGAATTTAACCGCATAATCAAACGCCATCATATTGACGTCGTGATACCGACCCATGATGATATCGCATTATTCCTTGCAAAAGAGAGGGAACATATCAAAGCAAAGGTTTTAACAGCAGATTATAAGACAGCCCTGGTCTGCCGGGATAAAAAAGAAACCTATGAACTATTTTCGGAATATCCTTTTTGTCCCAAAACATACGAAACCCTAAAGGAATTTCCAGTATTCATCAAGCCCAGGAAGGGACAGGGAAGCGTAAATGCAAAATGTATTTCCTGTGCCGAGGATATTCCCCCCGGAATCTGCCTGCCGGAATATACAATTTGTGAATATCTGCCAGGCCATGAAATGACTGTAGATTGTTTTACCAGCCGCGACGGGAAACTTCAAGCAGTGCTGCCGCGTTCCAGACAGCGTATTTTCGGCGGTATTTCCGTACGTGGGCAAACAGAGGCGGCGACAGGCGAAATACGAAAGATTGCCGAAACAATCAATTCTAAATTAAGCTTCCTGGGACTCTGGTACTTTCAAATCAGACAGGATCAGGAAGGGAATTACAAGCTTCTGGAAATATCCGCAAGATGTGCCGGGTCTATGTGCCTTTCTAGAGGACGGGGCGTCAACCTTCCGCTCCTCAGCGTATATGCGGCAATGGGTAAAGATACGGAAATACTGGAGAATCATTACAGACTTACGGTGGACCGCACATTCATATCCCGCTATAAGGGCGATTTTGAATATAACCGCGTTTACATCGATCTGGATGATACGGTTTTAATCAACGGAAGGGTTAATCTGCAAAGCATACAGTTCATTTACCAATGCGTTAACGAAAAAAAACAGATTATACTCCTGACGCGGCACAAAGCAGATCATGCGGATTCCGCTGTTGACGCGCTGCAAAAACACCGGATATCCGCCGGGCTATTTGATGAAATCATTGAAATTCCATTTGACATACCAAAATATACGGTTATACAGCCGGACGGGGCTATTTTTATCGATAACGCCTTTGCCGAACGGAAATCCGTTTATAAGCATTTAGGCATCCCCGTATTCGACGTAGATGGAATCGAAGTATTATTAGATTGGAGGACATAACATGACAAAGCAAAAACCTGATACAGATCAGTGTATCTGTACCGTATTGCTGATTTCATATAACCATGAACCCTATATCCGCTTGGCTATCGAATCAGTTTTAGCACAGAAAACAAAATATAAATTTAAAATACATATTTTTGACGATGCGTCAACAGATGGGACCAGTGAAATTATAAAGGAATATACAGAACGTTACCCTGATTTGATTACAGCGTTTATCGCCGAGGAAAACCGGGGCGCGCAGGGAAATTTTTGGGCCGCATACAAATCTGTAGATACGAAATACAGCGCAATGCTGGAATGCGACGATTACTGGTGCGATGAGGAAAAGCTTGAACTCCAGATTGACGCGTTAGAACAGAATCCGGACTGCAGCTTCTGCGCCCATAATACGATTTACCACAATAAAGACGATGTTTACCGGACCAAAGAAGATGGGGACATCTTTGTATATAACCGTAATATTCGCAATACCGGGAAATACGGCGCGGAAGATTTCAAGCCGCTGTATGGGGCAGGCTGGGCAAACCATAATAACTCCCGCGTAATACGCATGAGCTGCGTAGATTTAGACAGCCTGACAGATAAAGAAGACTTCCTGTACGATAACGCACAATTTTTTTACCTCTTAAGCCGCGGTAAAATATATTTTATCCAGCGGGTTATGTCCGTCTATGTTATGAATATGGCCAGCACCTTCACTTCGCTTCAGGTAGAAAAAAAGCTGCGCGGGCATTACGACCGGATGATCCATATTAATAAAACGTTAAATTATGAATTTGAAAGGCTTATTTACCGCCATCTGTCTTCTTTTACATTTTACTGGCTTGCGTATGATGAAATTGAGGCGGGTATTGTAAAAGACCGAGGAGTTTTCATGACGATCTTGATTAAAACATTGAAAAAATACCGTTACGATGTGCTTCTATATCGAAGACTTCGAAAAGAAGCGAGGAAAAACATTCAAAAACTGACTAAACGATTGGAGGATCAATGATGGCATCTATAATATTCTATGGCGCGGGACGCAATGCCCATGAACATTTTAACGACTGGAAAGCACAGGGCTTGATTCCCGTTTGTTTTTCTGATCTGGATATTTCCAAACACCATACTGCCTGCATGGGCTTGGATGTCCTTCCCCTTGTAGAAGCAATAAAAAAATATCCGGATTATGAATTATACCTTACGCAAATCCCTTCCAGTTTGTACGAAATAAGAAGCTTTCTTATAAGCATAGGCATTCCGGAAGAAAGAATAAAATTTTGTATGGATCCGGATTCTTCCGGTATTGTCCGGGATACAAATACCCTCTATCCAAAACTATATCCGATTTACCAAGCTATGCAAGACGAACTGTCCAAAAAATGGTTTTGGGGAAGGCTGGAATATACGCTTTCCCACTCGCTGGCCGGCATATATAAAGCTATGGTATCCAAGGAACATTTACAATGGGTATCCCAAAAGCAGACCTACGCAATGCTCAGGCACGGCTTACCCGCGCTCTGGGATCTGCTGGCAGAAAATTACCCTGTGCAAAAGCATGACATTTATCTTTTGCTGTTTCCTGAAAAATGGAATGAGTTTGATTGGGTAGTGGAACGCTTTTTAGACGCCCTTCCGGAACTGGGGATAAAAATAAAGGCCTGCGTCATACCTGCCGGGTCCCAATATTCGAAAACGTACCGGAATATCCCTTGCGTCTGGGATAAGGATTTTCCGGCTTTCATCAACGAAAACACCCGTATAATTATCGGCTTCCCGGGATGGTGCCTGCAGACCAAACAGGTTGCGGCCCAATATAATCCTTACAAAGAAATCCTTTTTCCAATTGCCGATACCGGACATCCGCAATATATAGAACCTGACATTTTTCCCCCGCATGAAAATGAGATTTTTGTAGACGTCGGAGTTTTTGATTTACAAAATAGTATCGATTTTTCCCAGTGGGCCAAAAAAGGATTTGCACAGATTTATGCTTTCGAGCCAGATCCCCAGTGTTATCAGAATTCCTTAGAGCGTCTTAAAAAGATGGACCCGGATTTCCAAGACAAAACGCAATTAGTCCAGCTGGGGTTAAGCGACACGATCGGCAAGCTGGAATTTCCTGCAGTATATAAGGGTTCCGGAAACTATGGCAGCGACGGAATGATCTCTGTTGACGTTATAACCCTGGATGCTTATTTAAAAGGAAAGCCGGTTACTTTGGTAAAAATGGACGTAGAGGGCGCGGAAATGAGCGTTCTTCGCGGAATGAAGGAGACAATTACCCGTCATAAACCCAGACTTGCAGTATGTGTTTACCATAAGCATCAAGATATTTTAGAGATAACCTCATACCTGCTGGAACTGGTTCCGGAATATAAATTTTATCTCCGGCACTACAATTCAAATGAAACAGAAACCGTGCTTTTCTGCACAATATAACATTTGGGAGGTTCGATTACTATGAAATTTTGTCATTTATTTTATGATTATTTATACATTGACAACAGCGACGGGGGAATATGCCTCTGTCCATGGATGGATCCGAAAAACTCCTGTATCGGAAATCTGCTCCATGACAAAGTCGAAGACGCATATAACGGCGATTATGCAAATTACCTGCGTTCAACAATGGACGACCAGACATTTAAATTCTGCCGTCCGGAAGCATGCCCTTATATTCAGAATAATGAATTAGAAGAAATTACCCCTGAAGAATACGAAAAACGCAAAAAGAATTTCTATTATCCAGCCGAAATCAACATGGCGTATGATTTCGTATGCAACCAAAGCTGCGAGACCTGCCGAAAATCCGTATTTATTCCTCCGGCCGGTTACGGGGAGCAAATGTCTACGATTCAGCAAAAACTGGCGCCCCATCTAGATAAGGCAAAGCGTATTACCGCCTCTGGCCACGGAGATCCGTTCGCGTCAAAATACATGATGTCTGTATTGGAAAACCTGCACCCTTCTGACCCGGATGCAAGCTTTCTCCTAGAAACAAACGGGGTGTTCTTCGACGAAGAGCACTGGGAACGGATCAAACACCTAGGGCAGTTTCGAATTGAACTTGTGGTGACCATCAACAGTTTCGATCCATTTATATACCGCCATATTTCCCGCGGCGGAAATTACGAAAAAATGATACATAACCTTGATTTTATGTCACAGCTAAGAAAAAATGGAGAAATTGCACATCTTACGAACACTCTGGTAATACAGGATAGGAATTTCCGTGAAATCCCATCGTTTATCAAACGAAGTTTTCAGGAGTATGCTTTCGACCAAGTTATATTAAGGCCCGTTTACCAATGGGGTACGATGGATGAAGAGGTTTACTGGTTTAAGGATGTGTTAAACCCCTGCCATCCGTATCATGAAGAATATCTGGAAATATTAAAGGATCCTGCGTTAGACGACCCCCGCGTGTATAATTTCGGCGGAGATACCGAACATGTTGCGCGCCCATATCCTGCAAAAGAAAGAATTGACCTGCTTCCTGCTAAGGTCCTTCCCGGCAGCAGGATTGTTGTTTACGGCGCCGGGCAGGTTGGACAGGCGCTCGTTCACAAATTAGGGGAAACCGGCTACTGTAACGTTGTTTTGTGGATAGACCAGTGCTTTGATAATAAATGCATCTTATCGCCAAACAGCCTGCTTAATATGTCTCCACAAGATTATGATTACATTGTCCTGGCTACAAAAAATCCGTTTTTTGCGGAAGAGATGCGGACATACCTCATTGATATGAAAATATCAGAAAAAAATATTATTTCTTGTTCTTGAGGATGTGATGGTTATGAAAAGTAATAAACCTATTCTGGTTACCCGTTCCTCCATGCCGCCTTTTGACGAATACACAGAAATGATACATAACATGTGGGAGAATCGCTGGCTGACTAATATGGGAAACATGCATGAAAAACTTACATCGCGTCTGGCAGAAGAATTTGAAGCAGATCATTTCCTGCTTTTTTCAAACGGCCATATGGCGTTGGAACTTGCGCTGCAGTCATTGAAGTTGGACGGAGAAGTAATTACGACTCCTTTCACCTTCCTGTCAACCACGCAGGCGATTGTCCGAAACGGGCTTACCCCTGTATTTTGCGATATCGACCCTGTCAGGTTTACCATTGACCCGGCAAAAATCGAACCGCTTATAACAGACAGAACTTGCGCGATTGTCGCCGTGCATGTATACGGAATTCCTTGCGAAACGGATGCAATTGAAGCCCTTGCAAAAAAATATGGGCTCAAAGTTATCTATGACGCGGCGCATGCTTTTCAGGTCCGGTACAAGGGACAAAATATTGCCCGGTATGGAGATATTTCCATGTTTTCCTTTCATGCAACAAAGGTTTTCCATACGGTTGAAGGAGGAGGCGCGGTATGCCGGGATTTTGGAGTATATCAGAGGCTTTCCAGACTGCGTAATTTTGGATTCTTCCAGGGAGCCTTTGACGGCGACCAACTTGGAGTCAATGCGAAAATGAGCGAATTCCATGCGGCTATGGGGCTCTGTAACTTGCGCTATATTAATCAGGAAATACAAAAGAGAAAAAATATTTCTGAATGCTATGACAAAATCCTCAGAAAGGTAAAAGGGCTGCAGCTTTTCCCAGATATTCCGGAACTCGAACGCAATTACGCTTACTATCCGGTTGTATTCCTGAACGATGCGCCCAAAAGCCGGGACAAAGCCTGTGAAGACTTGCAAAAATATAATATTACCGCACGCAAATATTTTTTCCCGTTAACAAGTACGTTTAGCTGCTATAAGGATTTACTGCATCCGGAACCTACGCCGGCTGCAGAGGATATCGCCGGCCGCGTTCTATGTCTTCCTTTGTATGCTTCGCTATCAGAAGAAGAAATTAACCGCATCTGCGATATCCTGCTTAATTAGCCGCTTCATATTATAATCCTGTTTCATACGGAGGTACGCAAACGGATGGGTATGCACCAAGAACAGACATTGAATCTAAAAATTGCTGTTTTATCTTTGGCTGATATTAATAATTATGGCAATAAATTCTTTCCATACATATTCCGGTCAGAACTTAAGGCACGGTTTCCAAATGCAGATATTGACCTATACACAAACACCGAGTACCATTGCGAGCTATATGATACATCAAAATACTCGCTTCCCGGCCTTGCAGATTACGATGCAGTCATACTTGCAGGCGGAGACACAATACAACGGCTTGACGAAGAAAATTGGAACGATATATACGATTCGTTCACCCTTGGACGGAAACCATCCGACATAATATTTGAATGGCTGGCTTTAGACAAACCCTATAAGGCATACTTTTCTGTTGGCGTCCACCCGCAAATGCAGGAACACCGGCAGGATATATTAAGCATGTTAACAAGACTGGATTACCTGTCCGTCAGGGGATGCCTTTCAAAGAAAATTATAGAAGGCAGTCTCGTCTATAATTACAATCAAATACGGATAGTCCCAGACCTCGGCTGGCTGTTCGCCAAGTATCTTGACCGAATGGATCAAGATATTCCAATGGATGGCCTAACTTCCGGGAATTATATGGTTTTTGAAGTATTCTATGAATTTGACGATGAAATCCTCCGGTTTTCAGCGAAAGCTTTGTCAGAATTTCAAAGTGAAACAAATGTAAAGGTTATGCTTCTCCCTATTATCCATACAAAAAGCAAGAGAGCGTTATCAACCTGGAACGATTATTACCCGCTTTCAAAAATACAGGAATATGCCGGCGGCGCCTTTTTGCTGATGCCGGACCAATTAAGCATTGCAAACGTTGGATTTTTATTAAAAAACGCAAAATTCTATTTGGGAAGCAGCATGCATGGCGCAGTTACCTGCCTTTCCTATGGAATCCCGGCCGGAAATATCCTTACTTGGACCGCTCCTAAATTGCAGGAACTGCATGGTGCAAGAATGCGGGCGGACTGCTTTATAAACCACTGGGGGAAACTCCCCGGACTTTTACGGCAATTAAACCGGGAGGCAGAGGATAACACAAATAGGGGATACGGCAAAATATATGCCGATTACATGAGGCATAGGTTATCGCAGGAATTGGATTACCTGTGTCTGGAAATACAAAAAAGGAGATTCTTATGAGTAAAAATATAATTTTTTATGGAGCCGGACAAAATGCCCGAATAAAAGCTGCTTTATGGGCAAAGGAAGGTCTGGTTCCAGCCTGTTTTGCAGACGAAGATTCATGGAAATGGCGGAATTTGTAGAATTTGCCCAAAGACACCGCGCTTCCTGCCGTTTTACCCTCTGCCACCCGGAACCATGCAGTACATTGTCGAAATGCAGCGATAATGAAATATTCAATCCAAACCATCCTGAATTTTCCGACTACTGCGAGGTATTGAAAAATCCGGTTTTTGACTGGGAAGGATGCTTTTTGGATCCTTATTCTAAATATCTCCGCCAATATTGCCTGTGAGAAGAAACGATGAATAATATACTTCGCGGCACTATAAGACATTCGGAGGCTGATAGATATGATTACGATTTATACATTAGACCATGCAAAAGAGTGGGACCAGATTGTAAAATCATTCCATGATTATGATGTTTACTACTTATCAGGATATGTCCGTGCTTTCCATATTAACGGAGACGGAGAACCAATTTTACTATATTTTTCCTCATCAGGAACACGGGCAGTCAATGTAATTTTCAAAAGGGATATATCCGATTCTGAAATTTTTAAAAACCGCATAGAACCAGATACGTTTTTCGACCTAATTACCCCTTATGGATATGGAGGGTTTTTGGTAGAAGGAACCGATTATATATCTCTTGAATCAGAATATTTAGAATTTTGCCATAACGAACATATCATTTGTGAATTTGTCCGTTTCCATCCTTTATTAAGAAACTGGAAGCGCTTAGAAAGCCTGTATACAACGGATCATTTAGGGGATACCGTTTATATCGACACGGAAAACGAAGAATTAATTTGGAAGAATATGACCAGTAAAAACCGTAATATGATCCGTAAAGCACAAAAAAATGGATTGTCCGTTTATTGGGGACGGGACCATGAAATAATTCTTCCATTTATGGAAATGTACAACGCAACTATGGATCGGGATTCTGCAACTGAGTATTATTATTTTGGAAAAAATTTCTATGAAAGCATTCTGAACGACCTTAAGCAGAACTCCATGTGGTTCTATACAAAAAAAGACGAGCAGATTATCGCAATGGCAATTTTTCTATTTTGTAACGGAAAAATGCACTATCATTTGTCTGCTTCCAGAAAAGATTACCAAAAGTTTGCGCCAACAAACCTCTTATTATATGAAGCCGCATTGTGGGCGGCAAACCATGGCTATAAAACATTACATATGGGCGGCGGCGTAGGCCTCAGGCACGATAGCCTTTACGCATTTAAAAAGGCGTTTAACCGCGGCGATGATTTAAACTATTATATAGGAAAGCGGGTATTCGACAAACACAGGTACGATTACCTTGTACAACAGCGGATAAACGCAGATCCTTCATTTAGCATTCAAACAGGATTCTTCCCCCTTTACAGGGCATAAATAGTATGGAGCAATATATTATGAAAGAAATCGGCGGATATCTTGAAATGGATACTTCAAGCAGACAAGTTTACCATACCAATGCCCTCGCCCTTAACAGCGGCAGGCATTGTCTGGAATACCTTTTTATGGCAAAAGAAATCAAGAAACTCTATATTCCTGATTATATGTGCTATACGGCCGGACGGATTTGTGAAAAATACCAATGCGAATATACGTATTATCCTATACAGAGAAATTTTTTACCTAATTTATGCGCTGAATTAAAGGACAATGAATATGTGTATATTGTAAATTACTATGGTCAGCTTTCTAATGATATATTATTACAACTTGTTCATTCTTACGACAATGTAATTGTTGACAATGTACAAGCCTTTTTCCAAACTCCATTGGATGGAATCGATACGATCTATAGCTGCAGGAAATATTTTGGGGTTTCGGATGGCGCATACTTATACACCACCTCCAAAATACAAGATGAATTGGATATCGATTTTTCATATAACAGAATGAGGTTCGTACTGGGAAGATATGAAAAGGACGCGTCATCATTTTTTCATGAAGCGTCTTATAACAATGCTATTTTTGACAAGCAGTCTGTTAAGAGGATGTCAAAATTAACAGAAAACATGTTAAAAAATATTTCATATAATGAAGTAAAAGAAAAAAGAGAACATAACTTTGCATTTCTTCACCGTCATTTAAAAGAAATAAATGAATTAACCCTGGTAACCCCCGAAGGACCATTTATGTACCCTTTCTATGTAAATGATGGAGTGCGGCTGCGTGAGAAACTTATCGAAAAAAAAATATATATTCCTCGTTTTTGGGACGACGTATTTCATATAGCGCAGCCAAACTCCGCCGCATGGCAGTTTACAGAAAATATTCTTCCTTTGCCATGCGACCAACGATACGGTAAAGATGAAATGGACTATATAATAAATCATATATTGATCGAAATGAAATAAAGAAGAATCCCGGACTGTGTTCCCTGCACAGTTTTGGGATCCTTCTATATTCTTGCACACCGGAGGCTTTTCCTATCTTACAAATTCTTCATCCTCTCCCCCGCAGGCTGATAGCCCTGCTTCTTCGACATCTGGTAATACTTCAGTGCCTCCTGCTTCTTCCCGTTCACCTCAAACCACACGCCCAGATTATACGCCGCCTTAAATGAACCGTTTCCCTTCACGCCTTCATGCTCCGGAACCTCTCCGATTTCCAGACAGCGCAGATACGATTTCTCTATTTCTGGCAGATATCCCACATACCGTTCTACATCCGAAAAAATAGCCTGGGTATAGAAGGTTCCGCAGGCAAAATGGTAATCTGCATAATCTCCAAGCCTGCTCTCCTCATTTTCTATAATACGGAACCCTTCCTCCCACTTTTTCAGCTCTAATAAATTATAAATGTAAGCAATCACTCCATTTGCCCGGTATCCGGTTCCCTCCTCAGGCACTTCTCTGTAAAAGCTTTCAAAATATCCGTCTGCCCGTTCATACTCCTTGATCAGCCACAGCGTACGCGAAACCTGATACAAAACATACGCATCCTCTGGCTTCTCCTTTAATTCCTCCAACAGAATCTCCAGATTCCGTTCTCCCTTTCCGCCCTGAAGATATCCGTCATGCTCAAAAGTAAGAAGAAGCGGTACAACCGGCAGTTCACTTACAATCTGCTCGTGTACACGTCCTTCATAAAATGTTCCCTTCGGGACAAAACGGGTCGTATGCGTACAACTCTTGCTGATTTCCCCATTATCCTCCCTGTAACTGTCATAACGGCGGATTGCTCCGATACATCCGCCTTTTTCGGCAAATTTCACTAAATCCTTTTTCTTTCCGGATACCAGATATTCATCTGCATCCAGAATCAGATTCCAGTCACAGTCCGATTGCTTTAAGGAATAATTTCTGGCAGCCGCAAAATCATTATTCCATGCGTATGTGGAGATGTGTGCGCCAAATTCCTCTGCAATCTTTACGGTATCGTCGGTAGAACCGGTGTCCGTAATATAAATTCTGTCCACAAGCTTTTTCGCTCTTGACAGGCATTTCCGAAGGCTCCTACTCTCATTCTTCACTATCATAACCAAACCTATTGTCTTCATCTGCGCCCTCCTGACTTATATTTCTATCATATATAATCTGCTCTGCAAAGTCAACAAACTAACCGTTGCAATCCCTTTTCTGTCATGCTAAAATTGTTACAGTTAATTAATTTAGACAAGAGAGGAGTTTAAAGCCATGGTTCTTAACGATTGTACCATATGCTCTGTCTATGGTCCGGATAATACTACTCTGCAGTCCAGAGTCCGCGTCAAATGTACCGGAGAACAGATAACCCTGCATTTTAAAAAAAGTGATGAAATTACCGAATCCGAGCGGGTGCGTATAGATTTCTTTGACAGCAAGATTGGTTATATCCAGACCTACTGCGAGCTTTTTGTGAGGAGGAATTATGATCCGCTTATCTTAGAACCCTGGATGGCAGACTGTGAGATTCTGGAGGTTATTGAGATTGTACAGCGCCAGAAGGATCTTCGTGCAAAGATGGATCGGGAGATCGACTTTACCGCCCTTGAGCACGGCGGATTCACCGGCATTATCCAGAACATCAGTGTAGGAGGCCTTTATTTTGTAACCAAGACCAGATTAAGCCTTGAGGAAGAATTTGAATTCCGTTATACTTTCATTAAGAAAGAGTATGATTTGAGAGCTGTCATCATAAGAGAACAGGACTTACATAACGGCCGTTACGGTTACGGCTGTCAATTCTTAAAGCTTCCTAAAAGCGCAGAAAGAGATATCCGCCAATATGTATATAAGCAGCAGCTAAGTAAAGTATGGTAAGTAATGCAATAAATAAAAAAGTGCCTGACGGCACTTTTTTATTTATTGCATTACTATGTTTCCGTATTTCCTTCCTCCTGAGCTTCTCTGGCCGCCTGTTCTGCTCTGGCTGCCTCAAGCTCTTCTCTGGAATGCTTCGGCGTATATTTCAGAAAATATGCATATATATCAACAATGGCCTGATACAGCTCTTCCGGAATCGGCGTTCCTAAGTCAAGCTGGGTAAGTACAGTGGCAAGAGAGTTATCCTCATATACAGGTACCCCGTTCTGATTTGCCATCTCCACAATCCGCTCAGCCATATACCCAAGACCGGAGGCAACGATTACTGGTGCGGCATCTTTATTCTCATCATAGCGGAGCGCTACTGCTTTTTTATTCAACACTTCATCATATTGTGACATTGACCGAATTTCTCCTTTCAAATATCTTAGGGAATGCGGCAGATACAGGTATGGATTCCTTACCCTGCTCTACGGCAAGATATTCGACTTCCAGATTATTTCTTTTCATAATCTTACGGATACCTTCTCTGATATCACTCTCATGATCCGATAATTCCTCCGGATAGTGAATCAGAATGTCCATCTTCCCCTTCTCATAATACAACATCATGTCAAAAAAGCCAACATCTTTCAAATCAAATTTAATCAGCAGCTTGATGCCTCTCTCATCAGAATCCGGATTACCGGATTCTTCATCCGGATCCACCCATAGTTCGGAAAACATCGGTATCCCATCAAGGATTGCAGGAATCATCACATGCATGACCGGCATATACACACTCTCATTCACAAGCATTGCTTTCATGACATTCATAAAAGCCTCTCTATTCTCCAGACCTGCATTTCCTTTAACTCCTGCTTCCATAATATTCAGGAGGCTATCCATCCACGGCATCCTGCCTGCTGCCCGGTCAAAATCCACATTCTGGAGCATTGCCCGGAAATCCGCCGCCGACATGCCTCCAAATCCCTTCTCAAATGCAGGGAATTCCATTAATCTCTGGAATGACTGGATCAGTCTGTCCAGATTCCCATTCTCATATCTGGAAGTATTAAAAGTAAGAGTTGTTATCAAATCACGGATCCTTCCCATATCTCTGGTCTCTGAAATATATTTACCCAGATACGGGATGATCTGCTCCTTTAATATCTGTGCGTTTCTTGAATTCGCGTTCATGCTGTAAGGCTCAAGCTTCGCCGCCAGCTTGGCAAGCTGCTCCCTGTCATTTCGGAACATATATCCCTCCATCTCTTTCAAAGTATCTTTGATATTCTGGAGAAGATGGTTTCCCGATGACATATCGTTATATTTTTTCAGGAAATCTAAGATACCGGCCTTAAGCTCCACGGTCGTCGCCTCGCTCATCACCTGGCGCAGCATATCAAACAAAGGTCCCTGCATACGGTTTGCCCCGGCCATCTGGCTCTTCAAAAATTCAATCATCTGATCCGGTGTCATCTTAAGCATGCCCAGTAAAGACTGGATCTCCTCTGCCGTACCCTTACCTATGCCAGCTTCAACCACATTCGCCATTCCGCTGAAAATCAGCTTCGTCATCACATCCTCAAGCCTTGGCACATCCCGCAGGGACTGTACAAAATTGCCAAAATTAGACTCATAGGAGATTCCTTTATTGGCAGCATTCTGTTCTCCGTTTGCCTGATTTCTTCCGTCTGGACGGACCACGCGGTTCGGGTCCACCGGATTCTTTACACTCATATCCTGCGACTGATGAGCCGGATTCTGCTTGTTGATCGCGTTATTGTCATACCCGGTTGTTGGTGTTGTTACTTTTAAAATATTTGACATTTTTTCACCTACTCTATAATTTACTCTTATCCTTTTTACTCCTTCTGACGATATATTTAAATATAATACTATTTAAACACATTAGATGAAGGTGGTACTAATATTATGGATAACATGCTTGAAATGTATCTTTACGAAACAAACACTCTCTTGGAACAGCTGGATGAACTTTTAATAGAAGCAGAAAAGAACAGGGATTTCACTACGAATGATGTGAATGAAATCTTCCGCAGCATGCATACTATCAAGGGCTCATCTGCCATGATGGAGTTTTCCACACTGATGGAAATTGCTCATCATATAGAAGATCTTTTCTTCTATATTCGTGAGAACGGACTGGATTCTATGGACGAATCGCATAAGAACGATTTGTTTAACCTGATGTTCCAGTCTACTGATGCCCTTCGCAGTGAAGTCGAAAAAATCGAAAACGATGAGCCTCTTAGCACTAATATCGACCCAATCATTGCAAATATTAATAGTTTTTTGCAAAAAATCAGCGGTTCTGAAAGCAGTTCTTCTGAAAATACGAATGCAGATGAAAAGCAGGCAGAAAGCGGCGATACCATACAGCCTGCCGGCGAACAGCAGATTGCTCTAATTAATCAAGAGCTTGCAGGCTGTCCTTCCAGTAAGCTTCCTTATTTTATACGGATCCACTTTGAACAGGGTTCCGGTATGGAGCATCTGCGGGCTTTTATGACAGTCACAGCCCTGAATGACCTGGATCTACAGTTTGAGTATTATCCGGATGATGTGGAGACCAACAGTGATACAATCGAAACTATTGTTGACAATGGTTTCTTTATCGCTTTATCTTCACAGGAGGATGTAACCAGAGCTGTTAACGTGATCAAGGAACAGAACAGTGTAGAAACCTTTGAGGTAATTGAGAATGCCTCTGTAAAACAGGAAGAGAAGAAGCCTGCCGCACAGCAGTCTCAGGCACCTTCTGAGAAGACATCTGAACCGGTTTCCAAACAGAATAGTGAACCATCTTCCAAGCAGAAGGCTGATCCGGCTCCTCAGGCTGCTCATAACAATACACCAGTGAAGCAGAGCCTGATCAGTGTCAACCTTTCCAAATTAGACAGTCTGGTTGCCATTGTAGGAGAGATCGTTATTACAGAGTCTATGGTTACATCCTCTCCTGATTTACAGAATCTGAAGCTTGATAATTTTACAAAATCTGCACGTCAATTACGGAAGCTTACCGATGACCTGCAGGATATTGCCATGTCCCTCAGGATGGTCTCTGTATCTGGTACTTTCCAGAAGATGAACCGTATTGTGCGGGATATGAAGAAAAAGCTGAATAAAGATGTACGCCTGACTATCATCGGTGAGAATACAGAAGTCGACAAGACAATCGTAGACAGCATCGGTGATCCGATCATGCACATCGTGCGTAATTCTATGGACCATGGAATCGAGGAGAAGGTGGAAGACCGTATTGCGGCCGGTAAAGATCCTCAGGGTGAAATCATCCTGTCTGCCGCCCACACTGGAAGTGAAGTAATTATTTCCATTAGTGATGACGGCCAGGGTATGGATCCGGATAAGATCCTTGCCAAGGCAGAACGCAACGGAATCCTTACCAAACCAGCCAGTGAATATTCTCAGAAAGAGATTCTAGCACTCCTTATGCTGCCCGGCTTCTCAACCAACGAAGAAGTTACCGAATTCTCCGGACGGGGCGTCGGCATGGATGTTGTTAAGAAGAATGTAGAATCCGTAGGAGGTACGATCACCATTACCAGCGAGCTCGGAAAGGGAAGCTGTACTACTCTTAAGATTCCTCTTACCATGGCTATCGCTGACGGCATGGAGGTATCTGTAGGCAATTCTATGTTTACGATTCCGATTGCCAATATCCGTCAGTCCTTCAAGCCGGAAAAGGACGAAGTCCTTCTGGATGCAGGCGGTAATGAGATTATCAAATGCCTGAATGAGTTTTATCCTATTATCAGAGTGCATGATTTATTCAATATTGAAACTGAGATTACCAATATTGAAGATGGTATTTTAATCTGGGTAGAAGCTGCCGACAAGTCTTACTGCCTGTTTGTAGATGAATTACTTGGAGAACAACAGGTTGTAGTAAAACCGCTTCCGCCATTCTTAAGCAACTTCAATATTAAGAATTCCGGAATCAGCGGTTGTACGATTCTCGGCGACGGTGACATCAGCCTGATCCTGGATATCAGAAGCTTATACGCAGCATTTTATAATCAATACTAAATTGTACGAAGAATCGGAGGAAGAATTATGTCAGCAGCTACTTTAGAAAATACAACAGTTCTCGGAGCTTTAGATGCTGAAGCTCCTGTTTCCACGGAACGTTTCCTTACCTTTAGTTCCAATGGACTTAATATCGGCGTGAGTACGAACTACGTAATTGAGATTATAACCAATCATTCTATTACCATGCTTCCGCTCGTTCCGGATTACGTAAAGGGCATCATCAATCTGCGCGGACAGATCATCCCAATTATTGATATCCGCCTGCGCATGGGTAAACCTTCCATTGACTACACAAGCTCAACCTGCATCATCGTTCTGAATATTGACTCTGTTCAGATTGGTATTGTCGTAGATGCGGTACAGCAGGTTATGGATATTGACCAGAGCCAGATTTCCCCTGTCCCGGTTGAAAACCAGCAGGAACTTATTAACGGAATGGTTTCATCCGGCGACCGCTCTGTGATCCTTTTCCTGGATTGTGAGCAGCTTGTACAGACATATTAATACACGAAGGAGCCTTTTGTACTATGTTAACAATTAATGACAGCGATTTTGAACGCTTATACAAATTTATACATCAAAACTATGGAATTGATTTATCAAAAAAACGCCAGCTTATAATAGGACGGCTTTCTAACACGATTCTTTCTATGGGGTTCTCTTCATTTAAAGAATACGTAGACCATATTATTAATAATAGAAAGCCTGAAGACCTGGAGCTTATGCTGAACAAGCTCACCACGAATTATACCTTTTTCATGCGTGAGGGAGCTCATTTTGAATATTTTACAAATACAATCCTTCCATGGCTCGTAGAGACAAAGAAGGATAAAGTACTCAGCATATGGAGTGCCGGCTGCTCGTCAGGAGAAGAGCCATATACCATATCCATGCTATTAAAGGAATTTTTTGGTTCAAAAGCAGGTATGTGGGATACGAGAGTTCTTGCAACTGATATTTCTCAGAATGCACTGCACGCGGCAACCAATGCCGTTTATGATGAAGATTCATTAAAAGAACTTTCCCCTGCATGGAAGAAAAAATATTTCACCCCTGCAGGCGAACCAGGCACCTATACCGTAACCCCGGAGATTAAATCCAACGTAATCTTCCGGACCTTTAACCTGATGGATCCCATCAAATTCCGATTAAAATTCGATGTCATTTTCTGTAGAAATGTTATGATTTATTTTGACCAGCCAACAAAAGAAGCATTAGTCAACCGTTTCTATAATGCTTCTAATCCGGGAGGTTATCTCCTGATCGGCCACTCAGAGAATCTAAGCAAGACAGCAACACCTTACAAATATCTGATGCCTGCAACCTATCGGAAAGTTTAACACCAAAGCTGTTTTTGAAATTCGGACAATTTCAGAAACGGCTTTTTCCCAGTTATATATATGAAAGGAGTAAATTATGGCTAAGAAAATTAAAGTACTTGTTGTTGATGATTCTTCCCTGTTCCGCCAGATGATCATAAACCACCTGATGGAACAGCCAGATATTGAAGTTGTGGGATATGCAATCAATGCATATGATGCGAAGCAGAAGATTCCGATTTTAAAACCAGATGTACTCACTCTGGATGTAGAAATGCCGGGACTGAATGGAATTGAATTTATTAAACAATTGATTCCTACTAATCCGATTCCCGTTGTTCTGGTATCCTCTTTGAATTTGAGCGTATTTGATGCTCTGTCTGCCGGTGCCGTTGATTTTGTACGGAAGCCGGATATGAGCGTATCCAATTCAAAGAATGCATTTTTCGCATCTCTTGTTCCAAAGGTAAAGGCGGCCTCCATGGCAAAGGTGCGCCCTGCCAGACAGCCTGCCGGAGCTGCCGGACCTAAAAATCAGACGCGTATGCAGACTCAGGCCACCGTAAAACCGATGCCGTTTCCGCCTCTTCCGCGCAATGTTCTCGATTCTACTATTATCGGACTCGGAGCCTCTACCGGCGGAACGGAAGCAACCCTTGCTGTCCTGCAGAAACTACCTGCAAATATTCCGGGTATTGTAATTACCCAGCATATGCCGGAGGGCTTTACTGCTATGTATGCACAACGCCTTAACCGCATCTGCAGCATGGAAGTAAGAGAAGCTAAGAATGGAGACATCATTCAGCCGGGACTCGCTCTTATCGCCCCGGGAGGAAAACAGATGGAGGTTACACGTGCAGGACGTAACTATATAGTTCAGTGCCGTCCCGGCGCTAAGGTAAGCGGGCACTGTCCGTCTGTGGATGTTCTTTTTAATTCTATTGCACAAAATGTTGCAATTAATAAAGTAGGTATTATTATGACTGGTATGGGACGCGACGGTGCAGACGGACTGCTTAAAATGCGGAAAAACGGGGCATTTACAATTGGACAGGACAAAGAATCCTGCGTAGTTTACGGCATGCCTATGGTTGCCTATAATATTGGAGCCGTATGTACACAGGCCTCCTGCGACAATATTCCATCCGTATTATTAAATCATTTAAAGAAATAAAATAAGAAGTTTGTGCTTCGGCGCAAACTTTTTATTTTTTCATTATGATTCCAGAAGTTATGCCGATAATTATAGTATAACAAGCAAAATTAAGCAGGTATAGCTGCATGGATGTATCACCAGTTATACAGCTTATATTAGTTTAAAGCAAGGAGTCAAGTATGAAGATAACTACAAATAACATGATTAAGAATTATCCGGAATTGCGCATTCATACAAAAGAAAATTCCACTCCTCCTGCAGTTTCTAATGACGGACACAGTTTTGATGCGGTTATTATAAAGTCGAATCCAAGACAGATTGAGGAACACTCTTTTGCAAAGTCTGTTTCCCGTCAGTTATCCTCGGAAGTGAATGCAACTGCTTCTGCAGAGAAGCTTGAACGTCTGCAGAGCCAGATTTCAGAGCGCACCTATCAGGTCGATGCTTACGCTATTGCATCCAGAATGCTTTTAATATAGGAGGATGCAGACAGTATGGGTGAATTTTCAAACTTTATAAAGATTATTGAAGAGTTCATTGATTTTTTTGATAATCTGATTCCGATAGAGCAGGAAAAATTAGAAGCAGCCATTAAGAATCAGGTATCCTTTGTAGAAGAATGTATGCACAAGGAACAGGCTGCCGTCCTGCGGCTTCGGGGATTGGAGCAGAAGAGAGAGCGGGAGCAGGAGAAGCTTGGCATGAAGGATTATCCCTTCCGCAAGATTCTGGAAGAAGCTCCAGAGGATGTCTCTTCTGTATTAAAGCCTTTGTTTGACAGAATGTCTGAACAGGTTACACAGTTCCAGTCTATCAGTGACAATGCAAAAGATATTATTGAGGTCAATCTTCATGTCATTCAGTCTTCCCTTGCTGAGAAGGCTCCCGGCAGGGAGACTTATTCTGCGTCAGGCAAGAAGAATGATAATGAAAATCCCAATCACTTTACAAGCCGTTCAGTATAACAAATCAGGAGGAGATAGATATGATACGTTCTACATTTGCCGGTTTTACAACCGCACACCTTGGTATGGCAGCCAGCCAGCGCGCGCTCGATGTTACCGGTCAGAATATTGCCAATATTAACACGCCGGGCTATACCAGACAGCGTCTGGACATCGCCAGCCTGAATACACAAAGAGGCGATTTTTACAACACAAGTTCTAATATCAAGGTTGGCTTTGGTGTCGAGATGACAAGGATTTCCCAGCTTCGGGATCCATTTCTTGATGCACAATACCGTTCCCAGATCAGCAAGCTTGGAACTACAGATGCACATGCAGCCGGTTATGAGCAGCTGGCTACTATATTTGACGAATCTACTATGCTGGGAGTAAGGAATGCCTTCACTTCTCTCTCAAGCTCGTTAAGTACCCTGTCTACAGAATCAGGTAATACAGAAAATGATACGGCTGTCCGCTCTAATATGCAGGTTCTTTTGAACCTTTTCCATGACGCCGCAAACCGCCTCAATGATATCAGGCAGGATACCCAGCAGGGATTTGCCGCTACAGATATCAAGGACGTTAATGAGCTTCTGGAGAATATTGCTGAATTGAATAAAAGCATAAAAACCAGCCATGTTCTGGGCAATCCGGCTCTCGAGCTTCAGGATCAGAGAAACAGCTTGCTGGATGAACTGGGAAGTTATCTTCCTATTACAGTTAAATACAAGGATCAGCCTGTCGGACCGGGACAGACTGTTGAGGTTCTGAATGTTTCATTTACAGATACTAATGGAAAGAAGTATACTTTGATTTCTGACGGCTATGCTGGTTTTCTCAGTACAGATGTATCCGGACAGCCGGTTTCTTTATCCCTGACGGATGCCAACGGCACCACAAGTCAGGTTGCAGGTATGACTACAAATCCTGTAACAGGCGAAGAAGAATATGTTGAAATTCTCGGCTCAGGTACAATAAAAGGAACTCTTGACCTTCTGAATAAATCGGGTGATTTTGACCAGACGGATTTCAAGGGCATTGGATACTATGAAAAAGCATTAGATGCATTGGTAGATAAATTTGCAACAACATTTAATGAGGCAAATAAGAGTGTAGAGAGAAATCCTGACGGTACAATCAAAGATAAAGATAATCTTATTCCTCGGGATTTATTTACTACCTCCGACGGTTCAAATAAATTTACCGCAATGAATATCAAAATTTCCGACGAATGGCTGAACGGCACTTATGGAATTACCATTACAAATAATGTTGTAAAAGATGATATAGGCGAGGATGAGACTGGATCAACCGGCAATGAAGTTATCATGAATATGATTAAGCTGTTAGATTCTACCAGTCATGAATTTAAGGGCGGAGATAATAATACTAAATTTTACACTGGAACCTTCCACGATTGTTTTGCTGCTCTGGAAAACACCCTTGGTATTGATGCCAATTCAGCCAATACCCTGCTGGAGAATCAAATTGCTGTATTAAATCAGACATCAAATTCCAGAGATGGCGTGTCTGGAGTACAGCTTGATGAAGAAGGTATGAATCTGCTTCACTATAATCAATCTTATAATGCGGCGGCCAGATTAATGACCACCCTTGACGAGGCACTTGATAAATTGATCAACGGAACCGGCGTAGTCGGAAGGTAATGGGAGGTTTAACATGAGAATCACAACAAATGCAATTTTAAGAAATTATAAATCGAATCTTGGAACTTCGCTAAGAAATCTGGATACTGCCAGAACACGAGTTATGACACAGCGCAAATTTAATTCTACAGCAGAAGATCCGTCCAACGCTTTAAGAGCAGCTATATTGGAACGCAAATATGCTAAGAATAATGACTACTTGAACATTGTAAAAGATGTACAGTCCTTTCAGGACTCTCAGGAAGATGCCGCTATGCAGATTGAGACTATTGCCAAAGAACTTAGCAAAAGATATGGTCTCGAGGCACTAAATGGTACCAACGGTTCTCTTGAAACCAGAAAAACCTATGCAGATGCATGGAGAGGAGCGCAGGAGAGCCTTGTACTTAGTTTAAATGCCAGCTACGAGGGTAAATATGTATTTGCCGGAAGTGATGGGAAAAGCGCTCCATTTAAATTAGAAACTAAAGATGGTAAGCAGATTTTGACATACCGCGGTATCGATGTTAATAGTGATGATCCAGATGATCAGGCCGCATTAGCTAAATTATCAAAAGATACCAAATACGTTGATTTGGGATTTGGCTTAAATGTGGATGCAGAAGCAGATGGAACTATCAATATTGATTCTTCCAGTGCTTTCAATACAAGTCTTCCTGGAATTAATCTTGCAGGATTCGGCAAGGATGATAATGGAATGACTAATAATATTGTTCTTCTCTGCGGTGAAATTGCTGATATTTTAGATGCCGAGGAATTTGACAGAGAAGCTTATAAAAATCTATTGAATAAATTTGACGAAGGACGCAGCAATGTTCTTGAAAAAGTGACTATACTTGGTACACAGACAGAATTCCTCAGCACAACAAAAGACAGACTCGAAACGAGCAAAATCAGTCTTTCCACTCAGATTGACAATGTTGTAAATGTGGATATGGCGGAAGCAATCATGGATTTCTCATGGGCGCAGTATGCATATAATGCCGCCTTGAAGGTTGGAAATAATATTTTGACACCTTCTTTTATCGACTTTATGAATTAATAATTATTTTGCAAGGAAGGAGGTAACCATTTATGAATCAACTTATTAAAATTACAACAGTTCCTATTCAATATGAATTAAAGGTTAACAATGCCCGTTTTGAACGCAGAAGTTCTCAGGCTGAGCTTGAAATCAGGAGAAACAAAGGCGGTTTATCCATCAAAAGCCGTCCTGTTAAATTAAACTTGGATTCCTCTGCTGCGAGAAGCTCTGTTGTTCCAACAACAACTCAGGCTGTTTCTCAGGCCGCACAGAAAGGAAAGAATGCGGCTTACAGTGCAACCGCACAATTAGCTCAGGAAGGACAGCTCTTATTGAAAGCTGACATCGGTGAGGATGTGATCACCCAGATCATGCAACAGAGAACTGCTCCTCCTACCGGCGAATTTCAACTAGGCTTTACTCCATCTGCACCAGTAGATATTGAATATCAGGCTCCTAATCTTACCATTAATTACGAAATGGATAAGTTAAATTTCGACTTAAAGGTTTTAAATGGAAATTATGAATTTATCCCTGGCAATATTGAAATGTCAATCACACAGCATCCTGATGTTTTAATTGAGTATGTGGGCGGACCTATCTATGTACCGCCGAGTGCTGATCCAAACTATGTTGATGTAAGGGCTTAATACAAAGCCCTTACTTTTTATTCTTAGGAGGTATAATATTTTGAATATCAATGCAAAGTACTTTGGCGAAGTATCCTATGAAAAGAATGACATCATCCATATTATGAATGGTTTATTTGGATTTGAATCCTATACAAATTACCTTCCACTATCCTTTCACGAAGAAAATGATTCTATGCTCTCCCTGCAGTGTTTAGAGGATGAAGAGCTTTCTTTTATCCTGATGAATCCATTTATGATATGCCCGGACTACGATCCAAAGCTTTCTGATCTGGATTTAAAGGAGCTGGAAGCAGGTTCTTTAGGGGATATTTCCTTTTACGTTATCAGTGTTATAAAGGAACCTGCAGAACAGTCTACAGTAAATTTGAGGGCTCCTCTGGCAGTAAATGCCCTGAATAGAAGGGCAAAACAGGTTATGCTGGAACAGCCGGAATACACGTTCCGCCACTCCATCTGTGATATGATTAAAAAGGAGGGCGAATAATTATGCTCATATTACAGCGTAAAAAGGGCGAGTCCCTTACAATCAATGACAATATTACCGTAACGATCATGGATTCCGGTACTGACTGGGTTAAGCTTGCGATAGATGCTCCCAAAGAAATACCTGTCCTCCGCTCCGAATTAAAAGAGGCGGCAGATGAAAATAAAAAAGCATCTGCAGAAGTGCCTCAGACTGTATTGAATGAAATTTTAAAAAAGAACTAAAATAAAGCTGTTATAATCAGCCTGTGTCCATGGGCCGGTAATAACAGCTTATTTTATGCCTTTTATTCTATATATCTTAGCCTATATCATACAATCTACGGTAACAAGCGGAGCGGCCATGACCGAAACGCTTACCGCATCTGCGGCACCGCCTGCAGCCACATCGATCGTTCCTCCGGTTTCTGCCGCCAACGCAGAGGGAGATAATGACTCTGCATACTGCTCGGCAATCTGACGGAAACGCTCATCGTCCATAGAAGGCTTTGGCAGTACATCGTCCAAATGCGATGTCTGGCAATGCTCCTGTCCCTTCCTTGCAATCTTCTTACGGCGGAGCTCCTCCGCAAGCTGTTTTGCAAGCTTTTCCTTCATCTTCTTCTCAGCCGACTTCTTTAGCATTGCTAGATTCTCTTCCTTGTGAAGCCTGGAAATCTTAATATTACCGCTTTGGATTACGGCTTTAATCCTCCGTATAATTGCTCCGGCTTCTACCGGATCCTTTACCTTTGCCTTTACTGTCTGAATTTCGCCATACTTGGCTGCAATTAATCCTCTAACTGCCGGTACATTCTTTGCACTGGCAAGACGCATCATGTTACTGCTCCGGGAAAAACTGTAATTAGATGTAGTATTTTTTTTCTTGGCATTCGTGGCATAGAAGTTTGTGGGTTCTCTATCTCTCCAATAAGTTGGATAAATATTTTCTTTATCCCGTTCCTTTGTTGCCGTCCACATGGATACACTGCCATCCTCATCAATGACAAGCCCCATGCTTACCAATTCTTTATCCCTCAGGAAAGCTTCCGTCTGAGCCGATTTCTGATAGCTCATCAAATGGCGCAGAATATTCTCTACATGATTTTTAACATTTTCATCCGTACTCATCTTTTCCAGCAGCTCCGATGAGATTGTCACATTATTCTTACCCGTCATGGTAGAACCATACTGCTTAATCTGACTATTATTATCAAAAGAACCAAAGTTGAAATTAATATGCTTGTAGTTTTCCTTAAGGTAACTCATCATAGCAGCAGTGCCGGACTGCTCCGTCGTATTACTGTTCTTAACTTCCTTCTGGGAATCTATCTGAGACAATCCTGCGGGTGCGGTACTTGAATATTTATTTTCACTTTTTACCTGCATAGGAATCCCTCACTTTTCTATTATCCGTCTAGCCTATATTATTATATCGACGGAATTATCAATATCCATAAGCTTCTATAGCCCTGTTCTCAGACAATTTTTATTATAATTCCAACTTACTATCTTTACTCTGCTTGTATATGATCTTCTGTCGATTACATATGCTCCAATATTACCATCTGAATCTGCTTCTGTACCTTATCAGCAATTTCCTTTGTCTTTAAATCCTTATAATCTTCATAGTACAGCGGCGGAAGAAAATGAACCTGCACTGTTACCGGGTTTATTGTATTCGTATCAAAGGGCTTAAAGGAATTTATCAATGCTACTGGAACAATGGGGCATTTAGCCTTTGTAGCTGCTTTAAAGCTTCCTGCCTTAAAACTCTGTACCTGATTTCCTTCCTTGGAACGAGTTCCCTCCGGAAATATCACATAATTTCTTCCTTTTTTTACTTCTTCTGTCACATCAGATATTACCCTCATAGACTGCCTGATATCCTCTCTATCCATTAGATATCCTTTCATGCAGGCAATTACCTGCTTTAGAAATTGAATATCCTTAATTTCCTTTTTTGCCACAACAGAAAATGGAATCGGACACGCCTCAACAATTGCCAGCACATCGTATAAGCCCTGATGATTTGGAAAAAACATAAATCCGTTTTTATCCGGTATATTTTCCTGACCATGAGTTTGGATAGTTACATTACCTCCCTTGTTTGCATGGAGAACAATAAATCTCAGCATCCTATAATGCTGTTCATCCGTATATTTATCCACATGGGATGCATGATAACATAATTTACACCACATATACGGCACAAGAATTATATTTCTTAATACCATAAGAAGGATTCTTTTCATAATATCTGGTACTCCTCTCTACTGAAACAAATAAGCTGTCAATTCCAGATATTCAACTTCTTTTGTTTCTTTATCGTATTCTATTTCAAAATTTCTGATAATCAGCACTTTATCTACATCAAGATTTATCTGATAATGCTCCATATAATAAGAATCTATGGAAACGTAATATCCATCCTTTTCAATCTGTTCCAACCCATAATCAACATAATTTCCGATTAATTCTTCTAAGTTAACCGTTATGATTTCATCCTCTGATTCTCTTTTGGTTAGTTTTAATTTATTCAAATTCGGTGCAGGATCATTATAGCTCATATCATACTGTACAATCTGCATTTTAGAATATTCGCTGATATCCAGATCATTGATATAACTCTCAATCCCTATTATTATCTCAGATGAATAATGTCTATCATCTTCTTCACTATAAAATCCTTCGATCGCTTTTAGATCTTCGGCAGTATATTTATTTTCCAGATATTTTTCGCTGTTGTGAAGGTCATGGAGATATTCATAGGCTCCATATATCTTTTTTTTCGTCTCATTAGATAACACTTCCGCTTTCTTATACTGGGACAGGATTTTTTCCTGACTGGATATCGACACACTGTACATATTGATACCCGGAAGCAGAAGAGCAATAATCATAGCAGCGGCAATAACTCCAAGCATACGTCCTGCATATCTGTGCATCCAAAAATAGATAATCAGATAAATAATCTCTAAAATGATCCACATCACTCCCATATACCGGTCCGGTGTGATTCCATACTGCCTGATCCTTACTAGAATAGAATAAATTTGAAGTAAAATAAGGGGGATAAATAATAACGGCAATTTCCTTGAAATTTGATACCACAGATTTTCTTCTTCCTGAGATTCCATCATCGTCCATGTGGATACTGCAAGTATAAAAAGCCCGGATAAGATTGCAAATATCTGATTAGAAGGTACATCCCTTAAAACCAAAATTTTCAATACATAAAGGTAAATAATGGCAAATACCAGTATAGTCATTGGAAATAAAACATATTTTACAAGGATATTGGAAAATGTATCTACCCGCTTATTTATCTCGGAAAAAGAATAAATTACGGAAGGAACATAAAAAAAGCCTACAGTCAAAATCATAATTCTCCCAACAACCGTAAAATCATAACTACCGCTAAAAAAAAGCTCTTGAATAATAATGCCTATGCATAATGCCCCCATACTAATAATACTATATATAATATGTGTTTTAACCAGATTAGAAAAAACTCTGATACCATATTGTGGTAATAAATATCCCGACTTTCTATAACAAAAATAAATACCCAGTATCAGACAAACGATACAATAAGCCATGCTGATCCGTGCAAACCAGATTTCATTTGGAATATAATAATAATCACTATCATAATAATTCCGGTACTGATAAGCCAGTACAGCGGATAAGGCTGCTGATAAAAATATCCCTGCTGCCTTTAGCGGAAGTTTTTTATAGAATCCAAAAACAGATTCACTAAAGAATATTCCAACGCCAAACCATCCCATAAAGGGCATCACATATTCCGGCATGAGTCCTGTAGTTTTATTAATAAATATTATGCCAAATATGGTCAGCAGTATAATAACGGATATGGTAAATGGATATTTTAGAAATACATTCCTGATCTCACAGGAAAGCTGATTCCATATTTCTTTTATTTTTTCTTTTCTGATCATCGTTTCTCCTTTATTGTATGATTCAATGATTGTGTAAATTTATTTTCCTTATTAAGTATAACTATAACCCATATTTAAGTCAACGATTGCGCTTTTTTTCTAAGTGGATTATACTTGAAATAGACTTGTCATACAATAAAGGAGGAACTTTTATGACGACTGATATCAATATGGAACAATTAAAAAAAGATGCTGTAGAAATATTCTGCAACGGCTTTGCCTGTTCTGAATCTGTGATCTATGCTCTCCGCAAACACTTTCAGATTGAATTATCCGATGACGCCATTGCTATGAGTTCTGGCTTCCCCTGGGGACTCGGCGGAGGAGGATGTCTCTGCGGCGCCGCCGCCGGAGGTACGATGATCATCGGTTATTTCTTTGGCCGTACTACGCCCGGAGATCCGAAGAATATAAAATGCTTTGCTTTGACAGAAGAATTTCACGATTCTTTTAAAAAGGCTTTCGGTGCAGCATGCTGTCGTGTCCTTACGAAAGGAATGGAGAGGGATTCTCAGGAAAGAAAGAATCATTGTATAAAGATGGTTGAATTTACCGTAGAAAAGGTTTCAGAAATCATCATACGCGAATTATCAACTACATAATCTCTTTAACAATTAAATATAAAATAAGCCGGCATATAACAATGTCAGCTTATTTTATATCAAGTAAATTTAATTAAATCTCATCCTTATTTTCATCCATTACAGATGGATTATTTATTTCCTCTAATTTCCGGCGGTAAAGATTTCTTTTTTCCCCTTCCTTTTCTTCGTCCCTTACCTTTTCGATGCTGGCTACTGTTGTATCATCCTTTAAGTTGATCAGCTTAACGCCGGATGTAATCCTTCCAAGAATTGAAATTCCGCTGCAGAACATCCGGATGATTATTCCGTCTGTATTAATGATCATAATCTCTTCATCCTCACTGACTGCCTTGATTCCTACAACATTACCTGTCTTTTCAGTAATCTTATAGCATTTGACGCCCTTTCCGCCACGATTTTGTGCCGTAAATTCTTCTAATAGGGTACGTTTGCCCATTCCCTTTTCTGACACGATCAGAAGCTCATTTCCCTGTGTTACAAGCTGCATTCCGATTACCTGATCCCGGTCTGCCAGGTTAATGCCCCTGACTCCCATAGAGGTTCTTCCGGTTGCCCTTACATCGGTCTCTGCAAAGCGGATACACTGGCCGTATTTGGTTGCAAGAATGATTTCCTGTCTGCCATCGGTGAATTTCACCTCGATCAGCTCATCATCCTCACGGAGTGTAATTGCAGCCAAACCATTTTTCCGTATATTGGCAAAATCAATCACCGGAGTTTTCTTTACAAGACCCTTCTCCGTTGCCATTACAATATATTCTCCCTCCCTGTATTCATCCAGAGGAATCACGGCGCTGATCTTCTCATCCGGCATCAGCTGGAGCAGGTTAATGATTGCAGTTCCTCTGGAGGTTCTGGAGGCTTCCGGAATCTCGTAGGCCTTCAACCGGTATGCACGTCCTTTGTTGGTAAAGAACATAAGATAATGGTGGGTATGCGTCATGAATAGTTCTTCCACATAATCCTCTTCGATCGTCTGCATTCCCTTGATGCCTTTACCGCCCCTGTTTTGTGCCTTAAATGTATCCTCGGACATTCTTTTAATATATCCAAGCTTTGTCATAGTAATGACTACATCCTCCTTTGGAATCAAATCTTCCATGGATATGTCAAATTCATCAAATCCAATGGATGTTTTTCTTTCATCTCCATATTTATCGCGGATAAGTATGATTTCTTCCTTTATAACTCCAAGAAGAAGCTTTCTGTCTGCCAGAATAGCCTTTAACCGGTCAATCTTTGCCATCAGCTCCTTGTACTCGGCCTCCAGCTTCTCCCTCTCCAAACCGGTAAGAGCCCTAAGACGCATATCAACAATCGCCTGTGCCTGTACGTCAGACAGTTCAAACTGCTTGATCAATTCTGCCTTTGCTTCCTGTACATTAGCAGAATTCCGGATAATACGGATTACTTCATCGATATGGTCTAAGGCTATCAGCAGTCCTTCTAAGATATGAGCGCGCTCCTGTGCCTTATTTAACTCATATTTTGTACGTCTGGTTACAACTTCTTCCTGATGTGCCAGATAATGATTCAACATATCAAGAATATTCATAACCTTCGGTTCATTGTTTACAAGCGCCAGCATAATGACGCCAAAGGTATCCTGAAGCTGAGTATGCTTGTACAACTGATTCAGTATGATATTTGGATTTACATCCCTTCTCAGCTCAATGCAGATCCTCATTCCTTCACGGCTGGACTGGTCACTTAGATCGGTAATACCGTCAATCCGTTTATCACGTACCATTTCTGCGATTTTTTCGATCAGACGGGCTTTATTTACCATATAAGGAAGCTCTGTAACGATAATCCGGTTCTTGCCGTTAGGCATCGCTTCAATGTCTGTCACCGCCCGTACCCGTATCTTGCCGCGCCCGGTCCGGTAAGCCTCCTCAATTCCCCTGGTTCCAAGGATCATCGCGCCGGTAGGAAAATCTGGTCCTTTTACGATCCGAAGTATATCTTCTACAGAAGTTTCTCCCTGTTCATCCACCTGATCATCAATGATCTTAACAACCGCATTGATAACCTCTTTCAGATTATGAGGCGGAATACTGGTAGCCATACCGACTGCGATACCGGAAGTGCCATTTACCAGAAGATTAGGAAATCTGGATGGAAGAACAACCGGTTCTCTTTCTGTCTCGTCAAAGTTCGGTACAAAATCAACTGTATCTTTATTAATATCCGCAGTAAGCTCCATAGAAATCTTACTCAGACGAGCCTCTGTATAACGCATAGCGGCGGCGCCGTCCCCATCAACAGAACCAAAATTACCATGGCCGTCAACTAACGGATATCTGGTTGACCATTCCTGTGCCATATTTACCAACGCGCCATAAATAGAGCTGTCGCCGTGAGGATGATATTTACCCATGGTATCACCCACAATACGGGCGCTTTTTCTGTGAGGCTTATCCGGTCCATTATTCAATTCAATCATAGAATACAGGATTCTTCTCTGTACCGGCTTCAATCCGTCCCTTACATCCGGAAGGGCACGGGAAGCAATTACGCTCATAGCGTAATCAATATAAGATTTTTCCATTGTTTTCTTCAGATCTATTTCATGGACTTTGTCAAAAATATTATCTTCCATAGTTCCTCCTGTCTGTTATATATCAAGGTTCTGCACATACTTGGCATTTTCTTCAATAAATTCACGGCGCGGCTCTACCTTATCACCCATTAAAGTGGTAAATGTAAGGTCAAGCTCAGAAGTGCTTTCTTCATCCATCGTAACTCTGAGAAGGATTCTGTGTTCCGGATCCATGGTCGTATCCCACAGCTGGTCTGCGTCCATCTCGCCAAGACCTTTGTACCGCTGAATCTTATTATTGTTATCTCTGCCTACCTCTTTCAATATGGAATCAAGCTCCTCATCGCTGTATGCGTACCAGATCTTTTTATTCTTTTCCAGCTTATAAAGAGGAGGCTGCGCAAGATATACATATCCCTGTTTGATCAATTCCGGCATAAACCGATAGAGGAAAGTAAGTAATAAAGTACTGATATGCGCTCCGTCCACATCGGCATCTGTCATAATGATTATCTTGTGATACCGAAGCTTACTGATATCAAAATCCTCATGAATGCCTGTTCCAAACGCAGTAATCATTGCCTTAATCTCTGCATTACCGTAAATCCGGTCAAGTCTTGCCTTTTCTACATTTAATATTTTACCGCGGAGCGGAAGGATCGCCTGCGTATTACGGTTTCTTGCAGTCTTGGCAGAACCTCCCGCAGAATCTCCCTCTACAATATATATCTCACAATTTTCCGGATTCTTATCAGAGCAGTCCGCAAGCTTGCCCGGCAGAGACATTCCGTCCAAAGCAGATTTCCTTCTGGTAAGCTCCCTTGCCTTTCTTGCAGCTTCTCGTGCTCTCTGGGCAAGCACCGATTTCTCAACAGTCATCTTTGCTACTGCAGGATTCTGCTCCAGATATATTTCAAGCTGCCTGCTTACAATACTGTCTACCGCGCCTCTTGCTTCGCTGTTTCCAAGCTTCTGCTTCGTCTGGCCCTCAAACTGCGGCTCCTCAATCTTAACGCTGATAATCGCCGTAAGGCCTTCTCTGATATCTTCACCGGACAGGTTTTGCTCATTGTCCTTTAACAGCTTATTCTTTCTGGCATAATCATTAAAGGTCTTGGTAAGGGCATTACGGAACCCTACAATATGAGTGCCTCCCTCCGGGGTCGTAATATTATTTACAAATCCATAAGTCGTCTCATTATAGGAATCATTGTGCTGCATAGCAACCTCAACCTGTACGTTATTTACCATGCCCTCGCAGTAAATTACATTCTCATAAAGAGCTTCCTTGCTGCGGTTCAGATAAGTGACAAATTCCCGGATTCCTCCCTCATAATGAAAAGTCTTTTCAACAATCTCTTCCTCCCTCTCATCCCGGAGGGTAATCTTAAGTCCCGCGGTAAGAAAAGCCATCTCACGGAAGCGCTGCTTTAGTATACTATAATCAAAAATGGTTTCCTCAAATATCGTATCGTCCGGCATAAAGGTAACCTTCGTGCCGGTCCGCTCCTTTTCGCAGTCTCCGATAACGGCTAATTTCTCTGTAACCTTTCCTTTTTCATACCGCTGCTTATAAATTTGACCTTCACTAAAAATCTCTACCTCAAGCCAGTTTGAAAGCGCGTTTACAACAGAAGCTCCAACCCCGTGAAGGCCTCCCGACACCTTATAGCCGCCGCCGCCGAATTTGCCGCCTGCATGAAGAACGGTAAATACTACCTCTACAGCGGGAAGTCCTGCTTTATGATTAATACCTACCGGGATGCCTCTTCCGTTATCCACAACTGTAACAGAATTATCTTTATTCAATGTAATGGTTATCGTATCACAGAACCCTGCTAATGCCTCATCCACAGAGTTATCCACAATTTCATATACCAGATGGTGTAGACCCCTTGATGAAGTACTTCCAATATACATGCCCGGTCTTTTTCTTACGGCTTCCAAGCCTTCCAAGATCTGAATCTCATCTGCGCCATATTCATGCTGTACCTTTTCTGTACTCATAGTACCCTCCTAGTTTTCTTTTACTACCTTACCCTTATGAACATAAAAAATCTTGTTTATAGAAAAACGATGATTTACAAATTCCTCCACACCCGTACAGGTAATGAGTGTCTGTATATCATCAATACTATCTAATAAATAGTTTTGCCTGTGTTTATCAAGTTCAGACAATACATCATCAAGTAAAAGAACAGGTTTATCCTTTGTAATCTGTTTCATAAGCTCAATCTCTGATAATTTCAGGGATAATGCGGCAGTTCTCTGCTGCCCCTGGGAACCAAATCTTCGTATGTCGATGCCATTTACCTTAAAGCATATATCGTCCCTGTGCGGTCCCGATGATGTGCTCATCATCTTCAAATCTCTTTCCCTATACCTTCTTAATACCTCTTCAAAGGATTCGCTTCCTGTATTTGGTTCATAGATTACTTCAATATTTTCTCTTTCACCTGTTATTCTTTTGTGGATCAAAGAAATTATTTCGTTTACTCTTTTTATAAATTCTTTTCTTTCTTCTATAATCTTATTCCCATAATCTGCCAGCTGCATATCCCAGATATCCAGAGTCTCTTTTAAGCTGTCATTATAATATATATCTTTAAGCAGGCGGTTTCTCTGATTTACAATCCGATGATACTTTGAAAGATTATTCAGATATACCCGGCTGATCTGGGATAATTCCACATCTACAAATCTTCTTCTCTCCGCAGGACCATTTTTTATAATATTTAAATCCTCCGGAGAGAAAAATACAACGTTCAGAATACCAAAGATTTCGCTGGCCTTTTTAATCGGAATATGGTTAATTGCAATTCCTTTGGGTTTATTTTTTTTCAAATGCATATCAATCCGATATACCATTCCCCTTTTATCAACAACGGCTTCTATATGGGATTCCTCTTGTCCAAATAGAATCATGTCCTTATCCTTTGTTCCTCTATGGGATTTTGAAGTCCCGCAGAGATAGATAGATTCCAATATATTTGTTTTTCCCTGTGCATTATCTCCATAAAAAATATTCGTTGCCGGATTCAGATTTAAAGACAATAGTTCATAATTTCTAAAATTTTTTAATTTTAAAGAATTAATCTTCAATTTTTATCTCTTCTCCATGAAAAGCTACAATATCTCCGCCATAAAGCTTCCTTCCCCGTCGTGTGTCAACTTCTCCGTTTACAGTAACAGCACCATCCGTGATAACTTCTTTAGCCTCCGTTCCAGACATAACAAGGCCTGCCGCCTTCAATGCCTGTCCAAGCTTAATATATTCATCTCTTAATTTAATTACTTCCATAGCATTTCTCCTCTATTTACATCACATTAAAGTTAACTGGGAGGATCAGATAAATATAGTTCTCAGCCTCATCCTTAATAAAGCAGGGAGATTTGGCATTCATCAGATAAAGCTCCACCTCTTCATCATCAATCACGCGGAGCGCATCAATTAAAAACTTTGGATTAAACCCAATTAGAAGATCCTTTCCTTCCTTGGTTATATAAATATCCTCATTCATAGAACCTAGCTGGGATTTGATCTTTAATTCCATAACCTCATCTGTTATATTTATAATAATTGGTTTCTTATCTCCCTCTTTGACAAGAAGAGTAGCTCTGTCAATACAGCTAAGAAATTCCTTCTTGTTAATTCTGACCTTTGTATCGTAATCATTAGAAAGCATCTGGTCAATTCTGAAATATTCTCCCTCGATCAGTCTTGATACCACTAAAGTATGATCAAATTCAAATACAATATGGTTTCTTGTAAAATAAATGTTCACATCCTTATCTGTCTCACCGGACAGGATCTTACTTATCTCATTTAGCGTTTTTCCGGGAACGACTATTTTCTGATGCTCATAATTCTCTTTAAGTTCTATCCTTCTTATGGAAATTCTGTGCCCGTCAAGAGAAATAACGCGAAGAATATTCTGATTGATCTCAAATAATTCTCCCGTCATTAATTTGTTGCTTTCATTATCAGCAATAGAAAAAATAGTCTGCCTGATTACTTCTTTTAATGTAAACTGAGACAAGGTAATCGTCTGTTCCCGTTCAATAACCGGAAGATATGTGAAATCGTCTCCCGATTTGGATGCAATATCAAATTTTGCCTTCTCACACACAATAGAGGTTTGATAATTCTCATCCGTTTCAATCACTATTTCACTGTCGGGAAGCTTCCTGACAATTTCTGAAAAAATACGTGCTTCAATGGCTATCATGCCATGGCTGATAACTTCACCTTCTATTTCCGTTTGTATTCCAAGCTCCATATCATTAGCAGTCAACTTAATTGTGTCTAAAGTAGCATCGATCAATATACATTCTAAAATAGGCATAGTAGTTTTTGATGGAACTGCTTTGGAAACAATGCTGACTCCTTTTGCTAGATTGGATTTACTGCATATAATTTTCATGTTGATAACTCCCTTCAATATAAATGTAAGCGAAAAATTTATAAATATATAAAATAATTTCAGTAGTATTAGTAGTAGGGACTGTTGATAAGTGGATAACCCCTTCAAGCCCTTATTACATCAAAGGATTAGGAAAAAATAAGTATGTGGAAAGCAAAAAAATAATCTGTGGATGAAATGTGGAAAACTATTTTGTTTATTTGATATACAAAGTTATGAAAAAGTTATCACGACTTGTCCACATACTTATCAAACAGCTTATCAACAAATTATTATTCATGTTAGTAAACTATTTTATATCGGATTTATTTTCTTTTTAATAATATCTATGGAATTGGCAAGCTGTTCATTTTCTTTTATCTCTCGTTCTATTTTTTCAATTCCATGTTTAATGGTAGAATGATTCTTACCGCCAAGCAGTATTCCGATTGATTTGAGAGGTACATCGGTCATTTTCCTGCACAAATACATGATAATCTGCCTTGGTACGGCAATTTCACTGGGTCTCTTGTTACTTTTTAAATCAGCTATCGAAACGCCGAAATGGTCAGAAACAATATCAAGGATCAGTTCTGGTGTGACGACTCTGTTTTCATCTGAGGAGATGATATCCTTCATGGCTTCTGCAGCCAGGTTAATATCTATTTCCCTGTTATTACTTTTCAGCTTGAAAAGAGCAATCAGCTTGTTCAATGCGCCTTCTAGTTCACGGATATTATTCTTCACGTTCTCAGCTATGTATTCCAGAACGTCATTAGGAATATGGTAGTATTCCAGATGATCCAGTTCAATTTTTTTCTGGAGGATCGCCATTCTTGTTTCATAGTCAGGAGCGGACATATCGGCAATCAGTCCCCACTCGAATCTGGTGCGGAGTCTTGCTTCCAGAGTTTCAATGTCCTTGGGAGGACGGTCGCTGGAAATAATGATCTGTTTGCCGGCCGCGTGCAGATGATTAAATGTATGGAAAAATTCTTCCTGCGTACTTTCTTTTCCTATTAGAAATTGAATATCATCTATTAAAAGAACGTCGTTGTATCTGTACTTTTCACGAAAATCCGCCATGGAAGATTCTTTGCCGTGCTTTAATGCATGGATCAGTTCATTGGTAAAGGTTTCGCTTGTTACATAGACTACTTTTTTATTAGGATTGTAATCCAAAATAAAATGTGCAATAGAATGCATCAGGTGGGTTTTACCAAGTCCTACTCCTCCATATAGAAAAAGAGGGTTGTACACTTCTCCAGGAGATTCGGATACTGCCAGTGATGCGGCATGTGCAAATTCATTGTTGTTGCCAACTACAAAGGTGTCAAAGATGTATTTTGGATTTAGTCCGGCTTTTTCTGCCGCTGACCGGTTTCTCTTATTCTTAGGTGATGCAGTTATCTTTCTAAGCTCGTCCATTCTTTCATCATCTTCGGAAATGAATGTAATATCATATTCGTTCCCAGTGATTTCAGCAATACATACTTTAAGGGGAAGAGCATATTTTTTATTAATATAATCCACACTGGCGTTCATGTTCACCAGTATATAAACGGTATTGTCTATTACATTAAAAACCTTTAAGGGCTGAATCCACGTTGAGAAAGAAACGTTGGACAATTCATGTTCTATGCGCAGATGTTCAATTATATCAGGCCACTTTTCTTCCACAACGTTCATTATCTTACAACTCCTATGTTTCCTTATTTATTATATGGTTTTTGATAGGTACAAAAATCCACTCTATACTATTTTACATCAAAACAGATATTAAGGCAATGGAAAATACAAGAATGGAGAAAAGAAATATAGTGCTTTTACTTGACTTAATGCATGTTTTCTAATATAATTAAATACGATGTCTATAGATAAAAAACGAGAAAAAGATGATATAAATTGTATCATAATAAGGGAGGTGTATACAAGTGAAGATGACATTTCAGCCAAAGAAAAGGCAGAGAGCAAAGGTTCACGGATTCCGTGCAAGGATGAAAACTGCAGGCGGCAGAAAGGTACTTGCAAACAGAAGATTAAAGGGAAGAAAAAGATTATCAGCTTAGGCCGCAGGTATTGTGGCCTTTTCTTCTATATTTATTTATTATAATATGGAAGGAAAGGGAGAAATAATATGGATTTTTCCGAATCATTAAAGAAGAACAGAGAGTTCCGCAGTGTTTATCAAAAGGGAATATCATATGCCGATAAATATCTTGTTATGTATATACTTAAGAATGATTTAAATAAGAACAGGGTAGGAATTTCGGTTAGCAAAAAAGTAGGTAACAGTATCATAAGACATCGATTAACAAGATTAATAAGAGAAAGCTATCGGTTGAATGAAGCAGGTTTTTTATGCGGATATGATATGGTAATTATCGCCAGAGTAGGTGCAAAGAATAAAGGATATAGAGAGATAGAAAGCGCGCTTATGCATTTAGGAAAGCTTCATAGGATTACCGTAGCTTAAGTGGAGCATCATAGGATGAAGAAGATTATATTGTGGATGGTCAGATTTTATCAGAAATATTTATCTCCGATGAAGGGATATTCATGCTGTAAATATTTTCCTACCTGTTCCAGATATGCAGTAGAAGCAATAGAAAGATTTGGTGCTTTAAAGGGAACGGGCCTGGCCGTATGGAGAGTCTTACGATGTAATCCATTTTCAAAAGGAGGGTATGATCCTGTTCCGGAAAAGAAGGACAGGCGTATCCAGTACCATTCATGGAGGAATTAAATATGGGTACTTTATTATCAGCCGCAAATTGGCCGATTGTCGGTCAGATTGCGATAGTATTAGGTAAGGTTATGAGCCTTATTTATGCTACTTTGGATAATTTGCTGCCGTCTGATCATGGATTGATAGGATGGTCAATTATCATTTATACAATTATTGTATATACGCTTATGCTTCCGCTTACGATTAAGCAGCAGAAAAGTTCTAAGCTGATTGCTCTGATAAATCCAGAAGTACAGGCAGTTCAGAAAAAATATAAAAATAAAAGAGATCAGGCATCTATGATGAAGCAGCAGGAAGAAGTGCAGCAGATCTATGATAAATATGGAACATCTATGACAGGTGGATGCCTGCCTATGTTAATTCAGATGCCGCTTCTTTTTGCTTTATATCCGGTTATTTACGATATGGAAAGATATGTTCCGGCTATTAAAAATGCAGGAGAGGATGTAAAAACATTTCTCACGATTCCGGACGTGACGATGTCGCCGTCACAGATTATGCATATGAGAGATGGATTTGATATTGCACCTGCAGCTATTTTAGTTACTTGTATTGCGTTGCCGGTAATATCTGCCCTTACCCAGTATGGAAGTGTCAAATTGTCACAGGCTGTTTCTGGACAGCAGATTGATAAGGATAATCCGATGGCAGGAACTATGAAGTCTATGAATATTATGATGCCTCTGTTTTCATTGTGGATGGTTTATTCACTGTCAGCAGGTATTGGCTTGTACTGGATTTTTAGTGCAGTTATCCGCTGTATTCAGACTGTTTTTGTAAATAAATATTTGAAGGATCTGTCTCCGGAAGATTTGATTGAGAAGAATAAGGAAAAGGCGGCAAAGAAACGTCAAAAGCGTGGAGAAAAGGCAGAAAAGATTAACGCTATGGCTCAGGCAAATACTAGATCTATTTCCTCTTCTGCAAGAAAAGAAGTGATAGATCAGTCTGATAAGACTGTTAAACTTAAAAAGGCAGAGGAACAGAGAAGGAATGCAAAACCAGGAAGTCTTGCAGCTAAGGCAAATATGGTAAAAGAATACAATGAAAATAAAAAGTAAGAAATAGTTTGACTAGAAATGGGAGGTTGAACAAGTCATGGAAGAGATTACAGTATCTGCGAAAACACTTGATGATGCCATTACGGAAGCATTGGTACAGCTTGGAGTTACAAGCGACCAGCTTGATTATGATGTTATTGAAAAAGGCAGCGCAGGTTTTTTTGGTATAGGCATGAAGCAGGCAGTTATCAGAGCCCGCCGCAAGGCAGCAAAAAAAGAAATTGAAGAACCGGTTATTGACTTTTCTGATGCCGTAAAAGGGGTAAAGGATACTTCGATTGATAATCATTTTAAGGAAGGCAGGCAGTCTAAAGAATATCATCTGAATAAGGAAAACAGAGAAAATCGGGAATTCAATGATAATAAAAGGAAGAGAGATAAGAAAAATAAAGACAGAAACCGCAGCAAACAGCCGAGAAGAGACGAAAGGCCTGACACAAAGCCGGAAGAGATACAGTTCCCGGTAAAAGAAGAAGTAGAGAAGCCTGTTAAAATGGTTCCTGATAGAAAAGAGGTTGAACTTGCAAAGGTTGAGGATGCAACAATAAAGGCATGTGAGGAATTTCTGCATAATGTACTTGCTGCTATGGGAATGGAGGTTACTATTACATCTTCTATTGATGAAGAAGGCGCTCTGAGTATTGAGATGAGCGGAGAGAATATGGGTATCCTAATTGGAAAAAGAGGACAGACGCTTGATTCCCTCCAGTATCTTACAAATCGTGTTGCCAATAAGATGCAGAGCGGTTATGTGAGAGTAAAGCTTGATACAGAGGATTATAGAAGAAGAAGAAAGGAAACCTTAGAGAATCTTGCAAAGAATATTGCACATAAGGTTAGAAAAACAAGAAGATCTGTATCCTTAGAACCTATGAATCCCTATGAGAGAAGAATTATTCATTCTGCTCTTCAGGGTGAAAAGAGTATTACAACTCACAGTGAAGGGGAGGAACCTTACCGCAGAGTGGTAGTAACACTTGTTAGAAGGTCATAATTTATTTTTGAAAATACTATATATGTAGATATGGCTATGAGAATACTGTACTTATACGGATTGGAGAATTTCCTTAATTATCTGTATAAGTACAGTATTTCTTATAATAGAAGTTTGATGTATAATGAAGGAAAACAAATAGGAAGGAAATATGTAGATATGGTTTATAAAGAAAGGCAGACGATTGCTGCCATTTCTACTGCTGTATCTGAGTCTGGAATAGGCATTGTCCGTATGTGCGGCAGTCAGGCAATTGAAATTGCAGACAAGGTATATAGAGGAAAGAAAGAAAAACGCCTCATTTCTCAGAAAACCTATACGATTCATTATGGATATATCGTGGATGGCGATGAGATTATTGATGAGGTTCTTGTTATGCTTATGAGAGGACCCAAGACTTTTACCGGTGAAGATACGATAGAAATTAATTGTCATGGAGGTGTGTATGTTGTTAACAGAGTTTTGGATACTCTGATAAAAAATGGGGCAGGACCTGCAGAGCCTGGTGAGTTTACAAAGAGGGCCTTTTTAAATGGAAAGATGGATCTTTCGCAGGCAGAGGCAGTAATTGATGTAATCCAGTCTGAAAATGAATATGCCCTGCAGAGTTCTATAACTCAACTGCGCGGGGGAATAAAAAATAAAATATCTGATGTTAGAAAAGAAATCTTGTATCATACTGCATTTATAGAGTCTGCTTTGGATGATCCGGAACATATCAGCGTTGATGGATATGGGGAGAAGCTAAAAGGTATTTTAGAGAATCTGATGAAGGAAATTAAGAAAATGATTGATTCCTCTTCCAGTGGACGTATAATAAAGGAAGGAATTAATACGGTTATACTTGGAAAACCGAATGCTGGTAAATCTTCTCTTCTTAATACTCTTCTTGGAGAGGATAGGGCTATTGTGACAGATATAGCAGGGACAACCAGAGATATATTACAGGAGCATATCCGTCTGCAAGGAATTTCACTAAATATTGTTGATACAGCAGGAATTAGAGATACAGAAGATGTCATAGAGAAAATCGGTGTTGATAAAGCTGTGCAGTATGCAAAAGAATCAGATTTGATTATTTATGTTATTGATTCTTCTATTGATTTGGATGAAAATGATTTTTCTATTTTATCTCTTCTTCAAGAGAAGAAATCAGTTATTTTGTTAAACAAATCCGACTTGGATAAAGTAATTGATTTTAATAAGATTAGAGATAAATATTTGGAGATAAATTCTACTATTAAGGAATTTGATATTCCTGTTATTGATATTTCTGCAAGGAATGGACAGGGTATTGATATTCTGGAGCAGACTATCAAGGATATGTTTTATAAGGGACATATTTCTTTTAATACGGAGGTTTATATAACAAATGCACGTCATAAGGATTTTTTGATGAAAGCCTATGACAGCTTGAATAAGGTAATTGATAGTATAATGAACCAAATGCCGGAGGATTTTTATTCTATCGATTTGATCGATGCATATGAGTCACTCGGTATGATCACAGGGGATACGATGGGAGAGGATTTGATTAATGAAATTTTCAGCAAATTCTGTATGGGAAAATAAGGATTATTATGATGCAGCTGTTATTGGGGCGGGACATGCGGGATGTGAAGCAGCTCTTGCCTGCGCAAGACTTGGACTTCATACAGTTGTATTTACTGTCAGTGTAGATAGCATTGCTTTAATGCCCTGTAATCCGAATATCGGCGGCAGTTCAAAGGGGCATCTGGTAAGAGAGGTGGATGCACTGGGTGGAGAAATGGGAAAGGTAATTGATAAGACCTTTATTCAATCGAAGATGTTGAATAAATCGAAGGGGCCTGCAGTGCATTCTCTTCGTGCTCAGGCAGATAAAGCAGATTACAGCCGTACCATGCGGCTTGTGCTTGAAAATCAAGAACGCCTTGATATAAAGCAGCAGGAGGTTGTCGATATTCTGACGGAGGATCAGAAGGTTACTGGAGTGCAGACTTATTCAGGCGCTGTTTATCCATGCAGGGCTGTTGTTTTGTGTACAGGGACGTATTTAAAAGCAAGATGTATTTATGGAGAGGTTAGTACAAATACGGGACCGAATGGATTGCAGGCGGCAAATTATTTGACGGACAGTCTAAAAAAACTGGGAATTCGGATGTATCGGTTGAAGACGGGTACACCTGCAAGGATTGATAGAAATTCGGTGGATTTTTCAAAAATGGAAGAACAGCCGGGTGATGAGAGAGTAGTTCCTTTCTCCTTTACAACGAATCCAGATGATGTTCAGATTGATCAGGTATCCTGCTGGTTGACCTATACTAATGAAGAAACTCATAATATTATAAGAAATAATTTGGATCGTTCTCCTTTATTTTCTGGAAAAATAGAAGGAACAGGACCTCGTTATTGTCCTTCTATTGAAGATAAAGTGGTAAAGTTTGCAGATAAGAACAGGCATCAGGTTTTTATTGAGCCGGAGGGATTGAATACAAATGAAATGTATATTGGCGGGATGTCCAGTTCACTTCCGGAGGATGTTCAATATGCAATGTACCGCACAGTTCCAGGACTGGAGCATGTTAAGATTGTCAGGAACGCTTATGCCATAGAGTACGATTGTATTGATGCCAGACAACTAAAGCCTACGCTTGAATTTAAAAAGATAGATGGTTTATTCAGCGGGGGACAGTTTAATGGTAGCTCAGGATATGAAGAGGCGGCGGCGCAGGGATTGATGGCTGGTATTAATGCCGCCAGGAAATTAAGTGGTTTGGATGGAATTGTTTTAGATCGTTCTGAAGCATACATTGGCGTATTGATTGATGATCTTGTGACAAAGGAGAGTCATGAGCCGTATCGGATGATGACTTCCAGAGCTGAATACCGTCTTTTGTTAAGACAGGATAATGCAGATGAAAGGCTTACAAGAATTGGTTATGAAATTGGTTTGATTTCGGAAGATAGATATCAGATTTTTCTAGACAAAATGAGATTTGTTGAAACCGAGGTAGATCGTCTTTCTCATGTTTATGTAGGAACAGATGATAAGGTGCAAAGGCTTTTGATAGATTCTGGAAGTTCACCGTTACTATCAGGGATTTCACTTAAGGAGCTTGTGAGGCGGCCGGAGCTGTCTTATAGTATTTTATCTGAAATAGATGAAGGACGTCCTGTATTTCCAGAAAAACTAAAAGATGAGATTGAAGAACAGGTAAACATAAGAATTAAATATCAAGGATATATTAATCGACAGTTGCGGCAGGTTGAACAGTTTAAAAAGCTAGAGAATAAAAGAATACCAGAGAATATAGATTATGATTCTATAAAAAGCTTGAGAATAGAAGCTGTACAGAAGTTAAAAGAAATAAGGCCTGTATCAATCGGACAGGCGTCTAGAATATCTGGTGTTTCTCCTGCCGACATTTCGGTTTTATTAGTATATCTGGGAGGTAGGAATGAATCATAAGTTTGAGAATATGCTCCATTATTTAAATATTGATTATACGAATGATATGCTTGTACAGTTCGACCAGTATTATGATTTATTGATGGAATGGAATAAGGTTATGAATCTCACTGGTATTACCGAATATGAGGAAGTAATTACTAAACATTTTATAGATAGTTTGTCTATTGTAAAAGCTATTGATGTGAATGATATTTCTAATGTGATTGATGTAGGAACTGGCGCCGGATTTCCTGGCATACCGATAAAAATTGCATTTCCTCATATTAACATCACTCTATTAGATTCTTTGAATAAGAGAATCAAGTTTTTAAATGATGTAATTGACGGCATTGGATTGAAATGTATTACTGCAATTCACGGACGAGCAGAGGAGTATGCTAAGAAGAAAGAATATCGTGAAAGATATGATTTATGTGTTTCGCGTGCTGTTGCAAATTTGGCATCCCTTTCCGAATATTGTATTCCTTATGTGAAAATTGGAGGGCAATTTATCTCCTATAAATCTGGGCTTATTGATGAAGAATTGAATTTATCAAAAAATGCTATAAGAACTTTAGGCGGGAAAATAAACTGCATTGTAAAATTTAATTTACCAGAAACAGATATTAGCCGGTCATTAGTAATAATTAATAAAATTAAAAAGACTGAGTATAGGTATCCAAGAAAATCTGGACTGCCCACAAAAGAGCCATTATCATAATGGTTCTTTTGTTATTGGAAATGTTTCACGTGAAACATTTTGGATTTTCTTTTGGTTTATTATTTTCTGAAAATATCTAAAAATATTTTCTTCTACAATATTTTCATAATAATAACCCCATTTATTGTGAACGTCCAAAATAAAATATATTATAATTATATATACTAGTAGGTTAGGATACTTTTGTATATTATAATATTGAGTTGATTATGTATTACTGGTTAGCTTTATTAAAAGATGATATGTTATATAGAAATTAAAATAGAATACCGCTAATAAACGGAAAATATAAGATATAATGTATAAAATATTGAATCAGAGTTATTGTGAAGTGTATCTGGTATGAATTGTAATAAAATGTTTCACGTGAAACATTTTTAATATAAAAATAACTTAAATTCTAAAATATAGAAAAATTAATAAAATAATAATGTTTCACGTGAAACATTATATAGATTCTATTTTTGAAATGTGTTATAATAGTCAAGCATAGAAAGGGGAATGAAGATGGGAAGAATTATAGCAATTGCAAATCAGAAGGGCGGAGTTGGTAAAACAACTACAGCTATAAATCTGTCGGCCTGTCTTGCTGAAAAAGGTAAAAAGGTTTTAGCAGTTGATATGGATCCTCAAGGTAATATGACGAGTGGTCTAGGACTAGATAAAGAAGAAATTGAAAAGACAGTCTATGATTTAATTATTGGTGAAGCAGATATTGAAGAAGTTATATGTAAGGATGCATTGGATAATCTTGATATACTTCCTACAGGAATTGATTTGTCAGCGGCAGAAATTGAATTGATTGGCGTTGAAAATAAAGAATATATTATTCGTGATGAAGTACATAAGGTAAGAGATAATTATGATTTTATTATAATTGATTGTCCGCCTTCGCTGAATACATTAACAATAAATGCGATGACGACAGCTGACAGCGTTATTGTACCCATTCAGTGTGAATATTATGCACTAGAAGGATTAAGCCAATTAATGCATACAATTGAATTGGTAAAAGAAAGATTGAATCCATCTCTGGAGATGGAAGGCATAGTTTTTACCATGTATGATGGAAGAACGAATTTATCTCTTCAAGTTGTTGAAAATGTAAAAGACAATATTAAACAGAATATTTACAAATCGATTATTCCAAGAAATATACGTCTTGCGGAAGCACCGAGTTATGGAATGCCGATAAACTTATATGATGAAAAATCAGCAGGAGCAGAACATTACCGGATGCTGGCGGATGAAGTGATTCATAAATAAATCGTATATAGGAGGGGAATAATATGGCAGTAAGAAAGAAAGGGCTTGGAAAGGGTCTGGATAGTTTAATTCCAGATAATAAACCTGTGAAATCCGTGACGGCTGTAAAAGAGGAAGAATCAGAACCAAAATCTGGGGAGCAAATGGTGAAGCTGAATATGGTTGAACCAAATAGGGAGCAGCCCAGAAAATTTTTTGAGGAAGACAGTCTTCTTGAATTAGCTGATTCAATTAAGCAATATGGAGTTTTACAGCCGCTGCTAGTAAGAAAACAAAAGGATTATTATGAAATAATTGCCGGGGAGAGAAGATGGAGAGCGGCTAAACTTGCAGGCATAAAAGAAATTCCTGTTATTATAAAAGAATATACAGAGCAGGAAGTTGTAGAGATAGCACTGATAGAAAATATACAGAGAGAAAATCTAAATCCAATTGAAGAAGCAATGGCATTTAAAAAGCTTCTAACAGAATTTCATCTAAAACAAGATGAAGTAGCAGAAAGAGTTTCTAAAAGCAGGACGGCAGTAACAAATTCTATGAGACTGCTAAAATTAAATGAAAAAGTCCAGCAGATGATTATTGATGATATGATTAGTACTGGACATGCAAGAGCCCTTTTGGCAATAGATGATCAGGAACAGCAGCACGCTCTTGCTGTTAAGATATTTGATGAAAAACTAAGTGTACGCGAAACAGAGAAGCTGATAAAAAATATCAAAAAACCAAAGGAAGAAAAAAAGCCAGAAAAGAAAGTGGAAAATTCTTTTGTCTATGATGATTTGGCGGAAAAAATGAAGCGGGCACTTGGTACAAAGGTAAAAGTACTTGCAAAAGGAAACGGAAAGGGAAAAATTGAAATTGAATATTATTCAGACAGTGAATTAGAACGTATGTTTGATATAATCATGTCTGGACAGAGGGAAGAGTAAAATAAGGAGAATATAATATGGAAAGTAAAATATTAGCAAAGCTGGGAATTGATCCGGCATTTATATTTCTATTTCTGCTGGTATTGATTGTAATATTATTTGTATTGTATGTAAATATCAGTTTGAAATACGACAGATTAAAAACAAGCTATGCCTCGTTTATGAGAGGAAAAGATGGGAAGAATCTGGAAGAGAGCATTCTTGCAAAATTTGCAGAAATTGATACTCTGTCAAAAATGGCAAAGCAGAATAGATCAGATGTAAAGACTATGCTGAAAATGACAGAAAATTGTATCCAAAAATGCGGATTGGTTAAATACGATGCATTTAATGAAATGGGTGGAAAGCTGAGTTTTGCACTGGCATTTCTGGATAATAATAATAATGGCTGGATTATGAATGCCATGCACAGTAGAGAAGGATGCTTTACTTATGCAAAGGAAATTGTAAAGGGTGAAAGCTATGTGGAACTTGCAGAAGAGGAAGCAGAAGCTTTGGACCGCGCTATTTATAATGAAGACTATATGATGGAAACCGCCGCAAAGCAGCAGTGATAAGAAAGAGTCTGTTAAAAAACAAATAATAAGGATATAGAAGGAGAAGAAAATGTTAGATATTAAATTTGTCAGAATGAACCCGGATGTGGTAAAAGAGAATATTAAGAAAAAATTTCAGGATGAAAAACTTCCGCTGGTGGATGAGGTATTAGAATTAGACCAGAAGAATAGAGATATTAAACAGGAGGTTGAGGCGCTCCGCGCAGAGAGAAATAAGATTTCCAAGCAGATCGGTGCATGTATGGCACAGGGGAAAAAGGAAGAGGCGGAAGAGTTAAAGGCACAGGTCCAGAAGAACGCCGCCAGAGTAGAATTCTTGTCTGCAGAAGAAAAGGAAGTAGAAGCAAAGATTAAGAAGAATATGATGATGATTCCGAATATCATTGACCCATCTGTTCCAATAGGAAAAGATGACAACGAGAATGTGGAAATTGAGAAATACGGAGAGCCCGTTGTTCCGGAATTTGATATTCCTTATCACACAGAGATTATGGAAAGCTTCAACGGCATTGATCTGGAGGCGGCAGGAAGAGTGGCAGGAAATGGCTTTTATTATCTCATGGGTGATATTGCAAGACTACACTCATCTGTAATAAGCTATGCACGTGATTTTATGATTGACAGAGGATTTACTTACTGTGTGCCTCCGTTTATGATCCGTAGCAATGTGGTAACAGGCGTTATGAGTTTTGCGGAAATGGACGCCATGATGTATAAGATAGAGGGCGAAGATCTGTACCTGATTGGTACCAGCGAGCACTCTATGATAGGAAAATTCATTGATACCCTGTTAGAGGAGGAGAAGCTTCCTCAGACGCTGACCAGCTATTCACCATGTTTCCGCAAAGAGAAGGGCGCACACGGTATCGAGGAAAGGGGCATTTACCGGATTCATCAGTTTGAAAAGCAGGAAATGATTGTTGTCTGCAAGCCGGAGGAAAGCATGAAATGGTATGACGTTCTCTGGAAAAATACGGTGGATTTGTTCCGTTCACTGGATATTCCGGTACGAACCTTGGAATGCTGTTCTGGAGATCTGGCAGATTTGAAAGTAAAATCTTGTGATGTAGAAGCATGGTCCCCAAGGCAGAAGAAATATTTTGAGGTGGGAAGCTGCTCAAACCTTGGAGATGCACAGGCAAGAAGACTTGGAATCCGTGTGAAGGGCGCCAAAGGAAAATATTACGCACATACACTGAATAATACGGTAGCGGCGCCTCCGAGAATGCTGATCGCATTTTTGGAAAATAACCTTCAGGCGGACGGTTCTGTACGTATTCCAGAGGTACTACGTCCATATATGGGCGGTATGGAGAAAATTGAACAAAAATAAATATATAATGGGTAGAGAAAATGCATAAATATCTAAATGCCATTGGATATGGCGGATTAACTTCGGAAAAAGAATTGAATGAGTTATTGAGAGAAGCAGAGAATGTCTATTCGCATCATGAACTTGTAGCTCTTGATCCGGATATAGATTATTGTGAATTCCGCACAGAATGCGCAGATGATATCGGTCTCTGTGTCTGTGGGACATCCGACATGAAAGAGCATTTTGAGAGACACTATTATTTTCCGTATTTTAAAGGAAGCGGTATTACTTCTTATGCGGATGTTATGATTGAAAGAAGAATAGATAAGGAAGCATATGCGGGAATCTGCGAGGATGCGAAGCTTGGCATCAGCCTGATTTTTCATCTGCAGAATACATCAGAGTGTATGCAGATGACGGGAGGGCAGCCTCAGGAAATCAGACAGGTATCAATTACCTTATCAGGACTATGTAATTACGGGATGATCCTGCTTCCGGTCATGAAAAATCCGGAACAGGAGAAAAAAAGAAAAGAGGAGTCAAGAAACCGAATGATGCTCCTCAGTGCGGCGAGAAACGGCGACCAGTCTGCAATGGAAAGTTTGACATTGGATGACCTTGATACGTATACAAAGGTATCAAAGCGTCTGGTAACAGAAGATGTGTTCAGTATTGTGGATACATATTTTATGCCCTTTGGAATAGAGTGCGACAGCTATTCCATCATGGGAGAAATATTAGATATCCGGAAAACAGAGAATTGGCAGACAGGAGAAGAGCTGTATATTATGAATCTCAATGTAAATGAGCTGAAATTTGATGTCTGTGTGCCAAGGGCAAACATTGTGGGCGAGCCTGCAGTGGGAAGAAGATTCAAAGGAAATATCTGGCTGCAGGGCAGGATTAATATCTGAATAGTGCTGCATTATGATAAAAGGCATATACCCGTCTGGATGGGCTGTATGCCTTTTATATATGCAGCTATTATTTTTTATCCTCGAAATTATCCCGTGCTTTACTTAAAATAAATATCGTAGAAAGTATTAATACAAAACCTGCCAAATCAATAAGCATAAAAGAAGTCTTAAGCCACAATGCAGATAATACAGTTGCTGTACCTCATAATTCCATGGCTTGAATACGCAGGAAAGTACGATGCCGCCAAATAGGAGCGCCCATCCGACAACGACCTCAGACGGATATTTTTCGTATAATGATTCTGGAAGAACCGTATTAAAAACATAAAAAGGCACAGCCAAGACCCCAGTTCAGGGCATCGGGTGTCATAACAAGAGAATATATATTACCGTGTGTGGAAATTAGAAATATGCCGCTGATTGCCAGGGCAATGGATAATATTTCAAGCTTCCTTGGCATACGCCTGCCACGAATACTTATATAAACTATGATAAAAACAGGAGCCAGATATTGACGAACGGTTGCCGTCCCTGCATTGGAGCGCTGTACAGTTCCGAAAAATGTCAGCTGAAACATCATTGATCCACAGATACCCGCAAGTATTGTCTGAATAAAATCTCGTTTATTTGTGCATAAGCGTATTACATCCTTACGCTTTGAAATAAACAGATAAATAAGGAGTACAATGCCAGATGTGAAAAGACGGACTGGTACTAGCCAAGAGGTCTGTATATCTCTTGTCTCAAATAAAAACTGTCCGAAGACACCTGAAACGCCCCAGCAAATTCCGGTCATAAGACCACAAAATGCCCCAAAAACTGCATGCTTTTTTAACATTGTTCTTTCTCCTGATTAATTAATCTTTTGTTTCTTGATTAAGCAGTACAGATTATAAAAATGGATATCATATATTATATTCATGTACTTTTTGCAGTATATCATATCTTATTAGATATTTGTAGTCTAATCCTTAAAACCGCAAGATATATGAAAAGTGAAATGAAATAACCTGCTATAATATAGTGACAAGTCACTAGAGAGAAAGGAGGAAGTTGCAAAGATGCTTGTGCTTTCCGACAGATTAATCTTCGAAATTGCGCTTTCTGCCGGATATGAGAGCCAGCAGTCTTTTACTGGATGTTTTCAAAGCCATGTATAAAAAATCTCCTAACAGTTACAGGAGTATATCAAAAATAAATGGACATTAATTTCTTTGGGGTACACCCGCAGTGATATTGTCAATGACTTCTACTTGCAGGGTACAAAGCCCCCCATGTACTGATGAGGATTTATTAACAGGTTATCCACCCATCCTCGATATGATATATGTAAATACAACACACTTCCCATATGTAAAAAAATCCCTCCAAACTGAAAGCAGATTTGGAAGGCCTTTTATTTTTGGCATGGCAAAGCAGCCCACCAAACGCTGTTTTTTTATTTGGCGGGCTTTCCTTTACCTCTGACACTATTTAAAAATGTGCCTTTAACCTATATTTTCTTTTCTATGTTTATCACTTTCTGCGTCCATTCTCGATAAAACGCTTCCTCATGCGACACCAACAGCACTGTCCCCTCAAATTCTTCCAGTGCTGTTTTCAACGATTCTTTCGCCAGCGCATCAAGGTGGTTTGTCGGCTCGTCCATGATAAGGAAATTGCACGGCTTCATCATGAGCAGGCACATTTTAACCTTTGCCTGTTCCCCTCCGCTCAAAGTCCCGATTTCCTGCATGGCGTGTTTGCTTGAGATGCCGCAGCCTGCAAGACGCTTTCTCACGTCTTTTATCGTAAGCGATGGGTAAGCATCGGAAACAATC
>Ga0137306_100104_pt1 | contig 132822 bp, 116 predicted proteins | sample Inofroosms_March_FD_97187 | JGI IMG/M metagenome (GOLD analysis project Ga0137306, IMG submission 97187) | Mouse cecal microbial communities from Vienna, Austria - N-Acetylneuraminic and N-Acetylglucosamine D2O microcosms_March | ecosystem: Host-associated > Mammals > Digestive system > Large... | reverse complement strand
TGGCAATTCTGAGCAGTCTTGCGCAGGAAGAAAGCAGGAATATCAGCGAGAACACAAGATGGGGCGTGGTGAGGCGGTTTGAAAAGGGACAGGTCATTGTCAACCACAACAAATTTATGGGCTACACCAAAAACGACAAGGGCGAGCTGGTTATCGTACCCGAGGAGGCAGAAGTGGTGCGCCTGATTTTCAGGCTTTATCTTGAAGACTACAGCACTGCCAAAATCAGCGAATATCTGGAAGAAAAGGGAATCAAGACGGCGACCGGAAAAGACAAGTGGAATGCGAAGAAGATCGTGTGGAGATGTTCAAACCGCCTGACAAACGGTGTCGAGCAATGCAGTGATTCCGAGACTTTGGAAGAAGGCGCACTGAACAGGGCAGTCATGGAGGCCATCCACCGCATCACCAGAAACGAGGGGGATTTCGTCGGAGCCTTCCGCCAGAATGTCGTCCGGGTAATCGGCAGCTACGGCAGGGAACAGCAGTCTGACGAATACAGTGATCAGATAAAGGCAAAGCAGGAAGAGATGGTCGCGCTGATCGCAGAGAATGCGAAAGTGGGAGACTAACACAGGAATTTGACGAACAGTACCGTAAAATCGCGGAGGAAATCAGCGCCCTCAAAGAAGAGCAGGCCGAATCGGCAAGAAAGAAAAAGCTCGCAGAAAACTACGAACAGCGTGTGAAGGACATGGATGCCTTCATCAGCGTAAGCACCTGCCAGATCCCGGAGTTTGACAACGACCTTGTGCGAAGGCTGATTGCAGGTATCAGGGTAATCTCCGCAGACAGGATAGAGATACAGTTCTAGTCAGGGATTGTGATGGAGCAGGAGATTGTAAATGAGTAAAATGGCGCAGGAATAACAGCTGAATATGGATATGTTATTCCTGCCAGTTTACGGTAAGAATAAAATGCCCGACCATATCGGGTGTTTTATTGTTGGCGTAAGCAGTAATGCAGAAGTGCATTGTAAGCAGACCGGGTAGCGGTCTGCAGCAAAAAATATAAGTGAAGCGGAGGAGAGAAGAAAAAGTGAGAGCAGAGGAAACGTTGCAATTCATGATGGATTTTTATCCAGAGCTGTTCCCATCAAGAAAACACTGTCTGAACTATCTGTTTTGTACCATCGGGAACGGGTATGACTGGAGAAAAGGCGAGCTGGTTGACAGGGACTGTGAATTCAGCAAAAGATACAGGCTTGCCCAAAACATCGAAAGGGCAAAACCAAGAAATGAGGAATACTATCAGATGCGTCTGGAGCTCGAAAAAGAGATCAGGGAACAAAAGGGAGACAGCTACCAGATTACACCACAGAATATCAAATATAATTTTGAATGGATTACACCCAGTAAGGACTATTCGTATATTTACCATTATCCAAAGAATATCAGGGAGGACTGGCTTGCACTGTTAAAGGAATGTGAGCAGATGTTGATCGAAGCTGGGGTTATTCAGGGTGACGGTCAGAAGGAAGGGCTGGAGGAGCAACAGGAACAACAGAGCGGCGGGATGCGGATGATCTAATGGATATGTTGCTCTGTATAAATATGATATACATGAAGTGATTCTGTTACACAGAATAACGGAGGATTGAAATTATGGATTTTTTGTTAATGATAGGATTGAAATATGTATTTTATATGGCCATGATGTTTTTGACTGGCATGTTTCTGTATTGCCTTTTTGATGGGGTGAAATGTAATAGAATAAGACTGAGTAAAAATAGGTAGCAATAAGAATGCCAATGTGTTCTTTTACAAAGCATAGTGATAATGAATACGTTTTTTCTTCCATACAAAAACACAATATTAAATCAAGAAAATAGTAAATTGTTGTATGTTTTTTTGGAAGAAAATGTTATAATAAAAACAAGATTTAGCGCTTAAGATTATGCGGAGGTAAATCAATGTTAGCAGATGAAATAAAAGCAGGAGAATCAGCGTATATTGAATTTAAGGTTGAAATTCCTAAGAAGAGTGAAAAATATATCAAGAGTGTTATTGCGTTTGCTAACACGGCAGGAGGAAAGATTGTAATCGGTGTTGATGACGAAAGTCATAAAATTGTAGGCGTGGATAAAGATGAAGTATTTAAAATGATGGATAATATTACGAATACTATTTCGGATATGTGTTGTCCACAGATATTTCCGAATATCGGTGTTGATACAATTGAGGGAAAATGTGTGATTGTCATTGAAATATATCCCGGAGCAAAAAGACCATATTATATGAAATCACTTGGAAAGGAAGCTGGCACATTTATTCGGGTGTCAGGGACATCAAGATCGGCTGATGAAGCAATTTTAAAAGATTTGGAGTTACAGGGTGTCAATCATTCATTTGATGAAATGGTTTGTGTGGAGCAGATGTTTGATGCGAATCGGGCAGATGAGCTGTGTGCTGCTATTCATAGATATATGGTTGAAGCAGCTAAAACAAAGAGTGAGAAAGAAAAGGTAAAAGATGTAACATTACAGAATCTAATAAATTGGGGAGTTCTGAAAAATCTGGATGGGACTTTGGTTCCAACGAACGCCTTTATTTTGTTGACAAATAATATATTTCCTTTTGCCAAGATTCAATGTGCATTATTCAAGGGAACTGAAAGGGTGGTATTTTTAGATAAGAGAGATTTTGACGGTCCTCTGTATGAACAAATAGAAGAAGCGTATTCGTTTGTATTAAAACATATTAATCTTGGAGCAGAAATCAATGGACTTGTCAGAACCGATGCATATGAGTTGCCGCCAGAGGCGGTCAGAGAGGCTATTGTCAATGCGACAACGCATAGAAATTTTTTGGACAGAGCGTGCGTACAGGTTGCTGTATATGATGACAGGGTGGAAATTACTTCGCCAGGAATGTTGTATGGCGGACTTACGATAGCGCAGATTAAAGAGGGCGGTTCCAAAATCCGAAACAGGTGTATTGCAGAGATATTCAGCAGAATGAAGATCATTGAAAGTTGGGGAACCGGAATAAAACGAATGATCAGCAGTTGTAAGGAATATGGAATCAGGGAACCGGAATTGCTGGAAATAGGTGATAGTTTTCGGGTGAATTTATACAGACCTTCTTTTGAAGAAGTTCACCAAAAGTTCACCAAAAGTTCACCAAAAAGTTCACCAAAAAGCCTAAGTCCAATATTGAATCCAACACAACAGAAGATTGTGGATATGATTATGGATAATCCAAGGATAACGCAGTCTGCTATTGCTGAAAAATTGAGCCTGACAACAAGGGCAGTCAAGAAAAGTATTAAGGAATTGACTGATAAAGGGATTATAGAAAGAATAGGTGCGGCGAGGGGCGGTACGTGGATAATAAATACTAAATGAGTTGATTAGGCAGTAAGAGATATATAAGTACAGCATGCTGAATCATTTGAAAGAGAAATATGAGATAGCTGTTTAAGGGGAATGTTCAAAAAGTGTTTTGAAGGATCATGTGAAGAACATGGTCCTTTTATTACTTTATAGGAAATTGCGATTTTTAGAGGCATAAAAAGAACAAGAGTTTACAGAACGTACGTTAGGTAAACTCTTGCAGGGGAATGACGATAAGATGACACGGTTTAGAAGATATAAAACCTTCCACGCCAGCCTCGTTATCAAATAAGTTATCTTCATTTAAGAAATAATCCATGTCGAGAAGGACATCCCCGCTCATGTGGCGGATGTCCCCGGATGTCATCCCTTCTGGTGGATTATCCATATATTTTGTGTAGTTTCTTTATGTCCTGCTTCATATGTATGTCCTCCTTTGACAGGAGTATACTACAGGAACTGGATCTATGGAAGTCATGCGGATGACCTCTTTTCACGAGAACGGGACATGACTTTCTCGTTGTACGCTGAGGCGATTTTATAAAGAGTTTATTTTATTCAGCATTTTCTGAAGCTCCTCTTTGCCGACCAGCCCAAAAGTCAGCACATTGCGCAGCGGCATGGAAGCGATCATTGCGTTGTTCATCGCGTCGCTGATAGCTTCCTTAGAACTTGAATGGTCTATATCCGGGACATCTGCCGGCGCGCCAAAGAATGCATCCATGCGATTCTTAAATTCCAGTCCAAATGGAATCGTGCGCTCATCGGACAGCAATTCTCCCAGTGTGGTATTCATATGGACGTTCAAGGGCAGTTTCTTTTTGGTATTCAGGTGAATCTTTTGTGTCAGGCGGATATCGCGGGAGGAGGCGCCGATCACGATTTCATAATCGCCAGTTTTCGCATACCAGTCCTGAATGCCTGTGTGGTACCATGCAAAGCTTCTGTAATCGAGTGTGAAGGAGGCCGTTTTGGTCTCGCCGGGTTTCAGCGATACTTTGTCAAAGCCTTTCAATTCTTTTAATGGGCGCTGTACTGCGTCTGTCAGATCACGGACATAGAGCTGGACAATCTCTTTGCCTTCCGTGCTGCCGGTGTTTGTCACATCTACAGTTACTGTGAGGGTATCGCTGTCAGAGAGTTCGCTCTGGCTGACAGTCAGATTGCTATAAACAAAAGTTGTATATGAGAGTCCATATCCGAACGGAAATGCAACGGGCATCTCTTTCTTGTCATAATAACGGTATCCCACGAAAAGACCTTCATTGTATTCGACAGCTTCCCCGTTGCCAAATGTCAGATAGGAGGGATTGTCGGAGAGCTTACAGGGTAATGTTTCCGCCAGTTTTCCAGATGGATTGACTTTGCCGAATAATAGATCTGCAAGAGCCTCGCCCACAGCCTGTCCGCCAAGATAGGCTTCCAGAAGTCCCTTCACTTTGGGAAGCCAGGGCATCTCAACCGGGGAACCGTTATGGAGCACGACGATCACCTCGGACTGCACAGAAAGGATTTCTTCGATTAAGCGATTCTGACAGTCCGGAAGCCGCATATGGGTGCGGTCGTATCCTTCTGATTCAAAGCTGTCCGGAAGGCCGGCAAAGATAACTGCTTTATCAGCATTCTGGGCCGCTTTTACGGCTTCTTCGGCAAGCGTTTCATCATAGGAATCTTTGTCGGCGCTAAACCCCTTAACATAAGTGATATTTGACTGGCCGGCGATTGCATCTAAGATGCTGCTTACTTTGTAACTGTTGATGTGGGAGCTTCCGCCGCCCTGATAGCGCGGTTTGGCGGCAAATTCGCCGACAAAGACAATTTTTTCCCTGTTTGCAAGCGGCAGGACGGATTCATTTTTTAACAGAACCATGGACTCTTCCGCAATCTGTTTCGCCAGTGCATGGTCGGCCTCGAGTGTAAACTCCTGTTCTTCACGGTGGTCAGTGAATTGGAAGATGATTTTGAGGATCCGCTCTACAGCCTGATCCAGAACGGCTTCGTCTAACGAACCGTCTTTTACCGCATCGATGATTTCCTGGTCATTGATGCCGCCGGAGGCGGGCATTTCCAGTTCCAGACCGGCTTTCAGGCCGGCAACGCGCTCGTTCACCGCGCCCCAGTCGGACATGACATAACCTTCAAATCCCCAGTCATCGCGCAGTACTTTTGTCAGAAGCCATGCATTCTCGGAAGCGAAAGTTCCATTGAGCTTATTGTAGGAGCACATAACGGTGTATGGCTGGGATTTTTTGACGGCAGTTTCAAATGCGGGAAGGTAGATTTCCCGGAGCGTCCGCTCGTCGACATTGGAGGAACAGCTCATGCGGTTAAATTCCTGATTGTTGGCTGCAAAGTGCTTGATGGAGGTTCCTACATGATGGGTCTGCACGCCTTCAATGAACGCCGCGGCGGTTTCCCCGGCAAGATAGGGATCTTCCGAATAATATTCGAAATTGCGTCCGCAGAGTGGGGAGCGTTTGATGTTGACCGCGGGGCCAAGCACGACAGACAGATCGTTTGCCTGCGCTTCTTTTCCGATCGCATCCCCGAAGGTGCGCATCAGCTCCCGGTCGAAGGAGCAGGCGCTCAAAACGGCCGGCGGAAAGCAGACGGCTTTGATGCTGTCGTTGATGCCTAAGTGGTCTGCGGCTTCGTCCTGTTTGCGCAGTCCGTGCGGGCCGTCGCTTACCATGACGCTCGGGATGCCGAGCCGCTCCACGCCTTTTAAGTGCCAGAAATCAAGCCCCGAGCACATTCCGGCTTTTTCTTCCAAAGTCATCTGGTCAATGAGTTCTTTCAGATTTCGTTTCATAATAAGGTCTCCTTTTTTATTTTTTATGCGCAGACCCGTGCAGAGGAAATATGCCGCTAGTGCGGCGCACGGGTCGCGCGGCGAGTAGGAAAAGTCTTCCCTACTCGATTGTACATGAATCAGGCAGGAGAGAAGGCCGTTCCCATGCTTGATTCATGTGCAAAGACAATCAAAACAAACGACAGGAAACACGCTCTAGTCCGATTGAATCTAATGTTATCATATGTGAAAGGGTAAATGCAATCATTCATAAAGAATAAAATCCGTCTGCATCAAAGTGGATAAAATATGTCGGTTTTATAAAAAAATTTGCAGGTGACGACATGGAAAAAAATACAGTACAATGGAGATAAGAAATGGAAAAAAAATACAAGGAGAGATTTTTATGAAAAATAGTTACTGGCTCTGGTATCCGGGAGATTTTGAACTGTATCACGCCATGAAGCAGAATTTCAGCCGTGTGGAGCGCGGCGTGGGATGGCCGGCTTTCTGGAAAAGTGAAGGGTTTCGCAACAGGGTGGTGTTTCGGCGGACGTATCAGTTGCAGGAAGAGACTGTCTTTAGGGTGTATTCCGAGGCGGTGGGATATGTCCTTGTCGGTGACAGGAAATATCCTTTTGGCAAAAAGATTGCCTGCGGCCCAGGGGAGATTTCAGTTTTCGTGCATGCGGCCTGTATCGAGAAGTTTCCGACGATTTATATAGAGGGAGATGTCATCTGTTCTGATGAGCAGTGGCTGGTGGAGGATTATGACAAGCCGCCTGTTCCTGTGGGATACAGCAGGTATTTTATGAAAGCGGACCAGGTTCCTTCCGTGTGGGATTATGATGAAAAACGATATGAGCCGGTTTTGGTGGAGGAGACGGACGGCGGCGTGCTCTATGCGTTTGAGACAGAGCTGACAGCACAGATCGAGGTGCGTCGGATGAACGGTGCAGATCATGCGAAAAAGATTGAAGTTTTCTGCGGGGAATCCCGCGAGGAAGCAGTCGACCTGGAGCATTGTTATTATAGCTGGGAGGTTGATCCGGTGACAAATCGGACACCGAGATGCGCAGTTCGTTTTGCGTTCCTTCCACAGTGCAGGAAAGAGGAGCTGCGTGTGTCGGCGTTTCATCAGTATGTGGATATCCCGGTAAAAGCTTCCTTTTCCTGTGATGATGAACTGCTGAACCAGATCTGGGCGGTTGCGGAGCATACATTTTTGCTTTGCAGTGGAATCTTTTTTATAGACGGCATTAAGAGAGACAAGTGGATCTGGGGAGGGGATGCGTATCAGAGCCTTTTTGTCAACCAGTATCTGATGGCAGACCCGGATATCAACCGAAGGACGCTGCTTGCCCTGCGCGGCAATGATCCGATGACGACACATATCAATACGATCGTGGATTATTCTCTCTATTGGATTTTAAGCGTTCAGGAACACTATGAGGCCTATGCGGACGAGCAGTTCGTGCGCCAGGTCTATCCGAAGATGGTTTCATTGATAAAGTTCTGTGAGGAACAGCTTGATGAACATGGGTTCTTGATCGGACGGCAGAAGGACTGGATTTTTATCGACTGGGCGGACTTAGACAAGGAAGGGCCGCTCTGTGCAGAACAGATGCTTTTTGCAGCGTGCTACAGGGCTATGGCGGCCGTGGCTGTGGTGGTGGAAGGCAATGCGTGTGCGGCCAGTGCAGCATATAACAAGAAGTATGTGGAACTGGCAAAAAAGATTGACCAGTTCTATTGGGATAAGGACCAATCGGCTTATATTGATTCTTTTCGTTCCGGGAAGCGCCATGTCACGAGGCACGCCAATATATTTGCGATACTGTATGGGATCGCAGATGCAGACAGGCAGGCACGGATTGTGGAGTCTGTGCTGTTAAATGACAGCATACCGGCGATCACGACGCCGTATTTTAAGTTTTATGAGCTGGATGTCCTGTGCAGGATGGGCAGGTATGCAGAAGTGCTGGAACAGATCAAGATTTATTGGGGCGGAATGCTGGCGCGCGGTGCGGTTACGTTCTGAGAGGAATATGACCCGAATGTGTCAGGGGAAGAACAGTATGCTATGTATGGCGACAAGTTTGGCAAGAGCCTGTGTCATGCGTGGGCGGCAAGTCCGATTTATCTGCTGGCGAAATATTTTGCAGGGGTTCGGATCGCTGCGCCCGGCGGAGAGCGGTATGATGTAAAGTCGCAGATGGCGTTTTTCCGGAAGATTGACTGTACAGTGCCTGTCGGTGCGTGCAGGCGGGTTCATATTTATGGAGATGCGCAGCACGTAAATGTAGAAGAAGTTGAGTAAAGCGCAAAGTCGCGACATGGAGGTAGTATTTCAATGGAAAGAGTAAGCTTTAACAAAGGCTGGAAAGTATGGAAGGATATGGATCCGTTCGAACTGGTGTTTCGTGTGCCAGATGATGCGCAAAAGGTGGATCTGCCCCGTGATGCCATGTTCCATGAGGAGCAGAAGCAGGGGGCGGCAAACGGCGGTTATACAGGGAATATCGATGCAGGCGAGTACAAGTATTACAAGCGGTTTTATGTTCCAAAAGACGATCAGGGCGGTCATGTGATGCTGCAGTTTGAGGGGATCTACCGCAATGCCTGTGTGTTCGTCAACCAGTCCAAGGTGGGGGAGAGTGCCTATGGCTATACGGACTTTACGGTAGATATCGGAGATTATCTGCAGTACGGCGCAGACAATGATATTCTGGTAGCCGTAAAATGCGGCACCAGAAGCAGCAGATGGTACAGCGGGGCAGGTATCTACAGGGATGTATGGCTGATCAGGGGAGGAAGTCTGTACGTAAAGCCTTATGGCCTTCGTATGACAACGATGGATGTGGATAAAGACGGCGCTCTGGTATGTATTTCTGCCAGGATACACAATGACAGCCTGTCAGCCGGCACTGTGCAGGTAAATGTCAGCATCAGGGAGCTTGCAGGTACTGTTGTGGCGAACAATACATATCCGGTGCGGATTGGCAGCCGTCAGACGTTGGAATTTCGGAAAAATATTTACATTGATCACGCAAAGCTTTGGGATGAGATAGCGCCGAACCTTTATCAGGTCGTTTTCACAGTGACGAGTCAAAACGGTGCACCGGATGTGACAGAGATCACATCCGGTATCCGAAAGCTCTCTGTGGACAGCCGTCATGGCCTCAGGGTGAATGGAAGGGAAGTAAAACTTCGCGGTGCATGCATTCATCACGATCAGGGCATTCTCGGAGCGGCCACCTATGATGACTATGAATATCGGAGGGTAAAACGGCTGAAGGAGGCGGGTTTCAATGCGGTCCGCTCGGCGCACAATCCGGCGTCACAGGCGCTTCTTAAGGCGTGCGACAGGCTGGGGGTCTATGTCATGGATGAGCTTGTGGACGTGTGGAATAAGAGCAAGGTAAGCTATGATTACGCGGTTGATTTTGCGCGCAACTGGGAATCGGACATTGAACATATGGTGGAGGATGACTACAATCATCCGTCTGTGATTTTGTATTCCACCGGAAATGAAATCTTTGAAATCTGTACAGAGAAAGGGTTTGAGACCAGCCGTATGCTGAGCGATAAATTTCATGAGCTGGATGCGACCCGCTATACGACCAATGGCATCAACGGCGCATTTGCAGCAGGGGACGGGCTTGCAAAGATTGTGGACGATATCACCAACGGGGAGGCCGACACCGGCAAGGGGGATGTCAATGTATTTATGGCGGCCATGGAGACCAATATGCCGGGAATCGTGGCGCATCCGATTCTGGGAGGGATTCTCGAAAAACTGGAGACCACCATGGATGTCATCGGCTATAATTATATGACTTCCAGGTATCTGATGGACGCAAAGAAATACCCGGACCGCGTGATGGTGGGAACCGAGACCTATCCGAAACAGATTGCTGAAAACTGGGATGCGATCACCGGATGTCCGGCTGTTCTCGGAGATTTTACGTGGACCGGATGGGATTATCTGGGGGAGGTGACGCCTGTATATCCGGATCTGATGAATACAGGCGGGGATATCTCACTTACAGGAAACCGTCGTCCGACTTCTTATTACAGAGAGATTGTGTTTGGCCTGACAAAGAAGCCCTGTATCGCGGTTCAGGCTCCGGAGAGATATGGGATCGCGCGCAATTTCGGGCCATGGTGCTATACGGATTGTACATTTAATTATTCCTATGAAGGGCAGGAGGGAAAACCGATCCTGATACAGGTATACGGCGGTGGGGACAGCATAGAGCTGTTCCAGAACGGAAAGTCGCTTGGCGTGCAGCCCTGTGGGAAACAGACAAGGTATGAGACGCAATTCAACACGGTATACGAGCCGGGCGAGCTGACAGCGGTAGCGTATGAGGCAGGCGCTGAGATCGGGCGGACTTCATTAAAAACATCAGGAAAAGCGGCAAAACTGGCGTTAGCGGCAGAACGGTATGAGACACTGGCATTTATTAATATTGATGTATTGGATGAAGATGGACTTCTAGTGGCGGATTCGAAAGCGCCGCTGTCGATTGAGGTGACAGGAGCGGCCAGACTGCTCGCATTCGGAGGTGTGGGTGCACTGCACAGAAAAGGATATGAGCTTCCGCAGACCACCGCAGGGGAAGGACACGCGCTGGCCATATTAAAACTGGAAAAAGACGGCGGAACGGTTACAGTCACCGTCTGCGGGGAAGGAATAGAGAAAGCAGCCGTAGAATTATAGGATAAGGAGGACAGCCAAATGATCATCACGGATTTGCGGGTCAATCATGTGACAGAGCCAAAAGGGTACTGCTATGAGCCGGTTTCCTTTTCATGGAAAGTGGAGGAGGGAAAGGAGGCAAAAATACAGAACTATGCCAGAATCACAGTAAAGAAAGGGGCGGAGGTTGTATTTGACAGCGGAGATGACAGGGAAGCGGACAGTCTGGATTATCCCGTCCGGTTCCAGATGGAGCCAAGATGCAGATACGACTGGACAGTGCGTGTAATGGCTGACAGCGGGGAGACCGCCGAGGCATCCAGTTTTTTTGAGACAGGAAAATTACAGGAAGCATGGAGAGCACAGTGGATCACGCCGGGCGGGGAAATTACACAGACAGATGCCATGGCTGGCTATATTCTGGAAAAAGAATTTCAGGTGTTGGAGAAAATAGAGGATGCGCGTCTGTATATCTGTGGACTGGGTGTGTATGAATGCTATATCAATGGGAAAAAAGTGGGTGACGAGTATCTGGCGCCAGGGTATCATTCCTATGATTTCCACCTGCAGACGAACGTCTATGACGTGAGTGCGTATCTGAATCCAGGTAAAAATCAGATTCAGATCTGGCTTGGCGAAGGGTGGTTTAAGAGCCGCCTTGGATTTGACGGCGGTGTGTGCTATGCCGGAAAAATGCGGTGAACTGACAGAGCGCTACAGCCTGCCGATCGTAAAAAAGGAGTCTTTTACCCCCATTGAAGTGATCGTATCGCCAAAGGGGGAAACGATACTGGATTTTGGACAGAATCTGACCGGATGGGTGGAGTTTGACTGTAATCTTCCAAAGGGCGGACAGATTCGTCTGACAGCCTGTGAAATCCTGCAGGACGGCTGTTTTTATCATGAGAATCTCCGCCTGGCAAAAACAGAGTTCGTCTATATCTCGAACGGTAAAAAGGCACATGTAAGACCGCATTTTACATTCTATGGCTTTCGCTATATGCTGGCGGAAAGAAGGGACGAAGAGGACGGCGCATGGAGGGCGCTTGAACCGGCATGTGAAGCATATCATTTTACCGCGCATCACCTGCGCAGTGACTTTGACCAGATCGGTCAGATTGTGACAGGCAGCGCAAAGGTCAATCAACTGTTTTCAAACGCCCTGTGGGGACAGAAAGATAATTTTCTGGACGTGCCGACAGACTGTCCGCAGCGCGACGAGCGTCTGGGGTGGACGGGAGATGCGCAGGTATTTTCGGAGACCGCCTGCTATAACATGTACATGCCCGCATTTTACCGGAAATATCTCTGGGATATGCGTGCGGAGCAAAGTATGATCGGAGGGGCAGTGCCAAACATTGTGCCGCGCATCAAGGAAGGGATGATCGCGGAGTACGGAAGCTGTCCATGGGGGGATGCCGGCGTGATCATTCCATGGAATGTATATCTTCATTACGGCAGCAAAACACTGCTTGCCGAGACCTATCCGGGAATGAAGGCGTGGGTGGATTATCAGCGCAGACTGGAAGAAAAGGAGGAAGGCGGACATCTGATCAAGAGCGGTTTTCATTTTGCAGACTGGTTGGCGCTTGACAATGAACAGCCGGGGCCATTTGGGGCAACCGATCCGCTCTATATCGCAAGCGCCTAGTGATCCCGTTTGGATGTGCCGGGGAGATCCGTCTGCCGGATGGACGGCAGTTTACTGTTTTGGCGGGTACGTATACTTATAAGTAGTCGTTTAAAGTCTTTTGATGTTCCTTAGCGGAGTGCACTGGCATAATCCATACAGCCTCGGATTCCAATTTCTAACTGGATGGAGTGCAAGTGCATGTTTGAAAAATGATTCAGGGGGATTTTAAGCGATTGTAAAAGAATCAGGAGGTAGTATGAAAAAGGATTATGAAAAGCAAATTCAGGAACTTCGAAAACAGATGACACTCGAGGAGAAGATAGGACAGCTCCAGCAGTGCGGGCCTTCCTTAGTGGGCGCTTTTGAGGTCAGTTTCGAAGAGCTTCTGGATATGATGTTTGACGGGCGGATTACCAAGGAGGAGTTCGAGCGGCTGATGGGCACTGCCAGGCAGGACTTCCACGAGGAGGACTTAAGGGCCGGAAAAGTCGGTTCTTATAATGGAATCGGGGACGCGGCGACGGCAAACAGGCTGCAGAAGATCGCGGTGGAGGAGACCCGGCTGGGGATCCCGCTATTGTTCGGATATGACGTGATTCACGGTTTCCGCACCGTGACGCCGATCCCGCTGGCGGAGAGCTGTGCATGGGATCCAACACTCTGGGAGAAAACGGCGAGAGTGGCCGCGGAGGAGGCGACAGCCGCAGGCGTGCATATGACATTTGCGCCGATGGTGGATGTGGCAAAGGACGCCAGATGGGGGCGTGTCAGCGAGGGCGCGGGAGAGGACGCGCTTTTAAACAGTATGTATGGCGCGGCAAAGGTAAAAGGTTTTCAGGGAGAGGATCTTGCAAAAGAAGACAGTATGGCGGCCTGTGTGAAGCATCTGGCGGCATACGGCGCAGGGGAGGCAGGGAGAGATTACAACAGGGTCGATCTGTCCCTGCAGAGACTGTGGGAAGAGTATCTGCCGCCCTACAAGGCATGTATCGATGCAGGGGCAAGGGCAGTCATGCCCGCATTTAACGATATCAATGGAGTGCCCTGCTCCGTGAATGCATGGCTGCTGCGCGATGTCCTGCGCAAAAAATGGGGATTTGACGGTCTGGTAGTGAGTGATTCCAACGCCATCGCAGAATGTGTCAGCCACGGCATTGCACAGGACAAAAAGGATGCCGCCAGACAGGCCGTTCTTGCCGGGATGGATCTGGATATGTCATCCAATTCGTACAGTGCGCATTTAAAAGAGCTGATCGAGAGCGGCGAGATTCCGGAGAGCATTCTGGACGAAGCGGTTGAGGATGTCCTTCGGATCAAATTTGAGCTGGGATTATTCGAACATCCTTATCAGACCAATGAGACAAGAGAACAGAATACAATGCTGAAACTGGAGTACCGGGCGATCGCGCTGGAGACTGCGGAGAAGTCTATCGTGCTGTTAAAAAATGAAGACCATATCCTTCCGCTGAAACCGGGAACGAAACTTGGGGTTTTTGGCGCGCTGGCAGCAGACCGGGGACAGATGACAGGCGCATGGGCGATCGGCGCCAGACCCGAGGACTGTATCAGTATCGTAGATGCATTAAAGACAAATAACGTTCAATACCAATATAGTGCAGATGGAACGGATCTGTCAAAAATAGCGGCGGTGTCCGATGTGTTGATTGCGGCAGTCGGTGAGACAAAGGAAGAGAGCGGGGAGGCTGCAAGCCGCGCCGATATCACATTAAAGCCGAAGGATATGGAGCTTGTCAGGGCGCTGAAAGCGACAGGGAAACCTGTGGTGGCTGTCCTGTTTAACGGAAGGCCGCTTGCGATCCCGGAGCTTGACCGGACAGTGCCTGCCATTGTCGAGGCATGGCATCCCGGTATCTATGCCGGAAGTGCGGTCATGCATGTGCTTTTTGGTATCACAAATCCCTCCGGCAAGCTGACAACGACATTCCCCGCGGCGGCCGGACAGTGCCCGATGTATTATGCGCATCCGAATACCGGAAGACCCGGCGGAAAGTCCAAATTCACTTCAAAATATCTGGATGCCCCGACAGAGCCGTTGTATCCGTTTGGATATGGTTTATCCTACACGGACTATACATACGAAGACCTTGAACTGGAAAAAGGAAAGGACAGCCTTCTGGTGCGCGTTACCGTCCGCAATACCGGAAAAAAGGCCGGGGAAGAGATCACACAGTGTTATGTGCAGATGCCATGCGCAAAGCGCGTGCGGCCGGTGAGGGAATTAAAGGCTTTTGCAAAAACGGCCCTGAAACCCGGCGAGGCGAGGCAGGTTGTGTTGGAGGTCGCGTATGACAGCCTTGGCTATTATGACTGGGATATGAACTGGGTATCATATGAAGGAAAGCTGAACGTATTTGTCGGGGGCAACGTGCGGGACACGCTCGAAAAAGAGCTCTTGTTACGGTGAAAAAAATGTCGGATTTATAGAAAGATATAACATGGTCTATGGTCTGTTTCTAAGTTAGAATTAGGATAGTAAATAAATATTATGCAGTGTCTGCTGTACCATACGCTGCAGGCTGCACGATCAGGAACTGCAAGAAAATTACAGTTCCAAAAAATGTAAAGGAGCGAGAAATATGGCTAATCAACTTACGAAACAACCAGGTAAGGAAGGCAAACTCAGCAAATCATTTGTATGGTTTCATGCGACGTCGGTCAACGGCACGGCGATGGCGATCGCTGCTACGATTGCCACTTACTTCTCCCTGTATGTACAGGAAGAGATCGGCATTACTGCCGCACAATTATCCGTGATCCTGTTAATCTGTTCCCTGTGGGATGCGATCAATGACCCGCTCATGGGCGTGATCTGCGACTCCTGCAATCCTAAGTGGGGGCGCTACCGCACATGGTTTTTGTTCACTCCGATCTTCCTGCTGGTGGATATGTTTCTGCTGTTCAGCAATCCCGGATTTATCCAGGGAAGTATAATGGCAAAATGTGTGTATGTCTGCATTACATATATGGTATACGGCATGTGCGTGACGGCGTACACAATGCCGCAGATGGCGATCCTTCCTGCGATGACGCTGGATGATGAGGAGCGCAATGATGTTGTGGCAAAGGGCGCTGGTGTATGTGCATTGGCATTTACAGTTGCCTCCACGTTCTCGACACAGCTAGTCCAGCTATTTGGAAGCTACCGCAATATCATGGTTTTCTATGCAGTGTTTGCATGTGTGTCTTTCTGGGGACTGTACAAGACTTCAGAGGAAAAATATGTTGCGCCAAAGGATGAAAACGGCGGACTCAAACAGCTGGTATATGTATTCCGCCATAAAGAAATCTGGCCTGTTATGATCTGCTGGTGCCTGGCTGCTGTTTCATACGGTTTCATGTTCTCCTCATCCGTGTACTACGCACAGTATATTTTAGCGCCTGGCCGGCTGGATATGGCAAAACTGGCGACATTGGATGAGACAGGAGCGGGAGAATATATCGGCGGCACGATCGGCGGTACGATCTCTACCTATATGGGATTTATCTCTGTCGGCGCATTGATCTCCATGATGGTACTGATGCCGATCTTCTTAAAGAAATTCAAGACAGGTTATAAGGCGATCATCGTATCGCAGATTCTGACGATTGCATGCTACCTGCTGTTGTTCTTTACAGGAAAACTGAACTTTATGTACTGCTGCGTTCTGTCATTTGTCGCGACAGCAGTCGGCTCCATGGTCAATGCGCTGGTGAACGTCCTTGTGAATGATACGATTGATTTTATCCTGCTAAAAGAAGGAAAACAGCTCAATGGTATTGTATCTTCTGTAAAAGGATTTGCCCAGAAGTGCGGCAACACGATCACCAATTCCGGTATGTTGGCAGTCCTTGCGATCTGTGGATTTAACGCACAGTTAGGGCCGCTCGGACAGTCCGATACCGCGATCATGGGAACAAATCTGATCCGCTTCATGATTCCGGCGCTTGTTTCTGTTGCGATCCTGGTTATCATGTTGTTCTATCCGTTAAAGAAATACTTCCCGGAGATCGCTGAGATGAAGGCGAAGATGAAAGCGGATATGAATTAGAAGATTGCGAAATAAAAGTAAAAAGTAATTTAGACGAGCAGGGAACATGTTCCCTGCTCGATTCAAATCTCCGCAAACGGTGTAAACGATTCTTCCTGTGTCTGATACTTTTTACGGTATTCCTGCGGCGACATCTTATAGGTGGTGCGGAATACCCTCGAAAAATGATCCGCGGAATTGTAGCCGATATTCTCGGCAATCTCACCGATCTTCATCTGTGTATTGGTCAGATACGATACAGCGTCTGCCATTCTGAGCTGTTTTACAAGCGAAGTGAAACTGCAGCCTGTATTCTGACTGATCAGCGTGCTCAGGTACGCTTCACTGTAATGAAAAAATTCTGCAAGGGAAGCCAGCGTCAGTGTCCGGTAATTGTGCTGGATATACTGGAGAACCAGGGAAAAATCGGTTCCCATCTGGTAGTTATAAAACTGAACGGTCTTGCTGTAGTCGCGGATCAAGTGCGAGAAAAAGAGATGGATCCAGCTGATGCAGTTGTTGTTGCTGAGGTCATCATTCTTGTGGCATTCAGCGATCGCGTTCCTGATGATATATTTCAGCCAGACAACATCCTCAGAATAAAATAATAAATAGTTTGCATGGGAATTTCCGTGCAGGATTGTCCGAAAGAAATAGGAAAGCAGATTCTTCTGCGACATCAGTGAAAAGAATGTCGTATTGAAAGTGCTCTTCCTGATCATAATGCAAAAAACAGTTGTCTCGTCATCATTTATGGTCAGATCATGTCTGGAGTAAGGCGCAACAATGCATAACTCACCGGTCTTTAGGATTCTTTCTTCATTTTCAAATACAAAGGAACACTGCCCGGAAGCGACGAAATCCACTTCAAAATAATTGTGGGTATGCGTGCTGGGACGGGTGTACCTGGGATGCCAGATCACGTAAACATCCCTGGTCTGTGGAATGATATCTGTCTCGTTGACAGTTGAGGAGACTGGAATATTCGGCGTCAAGGGGAAAACGAAAGAATTCATGGCCTTGTCAAACTCCTCATCTGTCATGGGGCCATACATCTTATTTACCGGATGTTCCCAAGGGGGTGTGTCGCGTAAAAGCCCCTTTCGGTAAAGATAGGTAGTCATCTCCGGAAACTGCATTCGGTTTCCTGTCCTTCTTCTCTGAACTGCTCCATGGTTTCGGCCTCATTGTATTCTGTAATACACATCTGTTTCACCTCCGCTTTATGTGCGATCAGTAACTTTTTTAATCCAAAATCTTCCGGCATGGTATACAGCGCGCTGTCCACCGCGGTCTCAATCCCGGTATTTTCATTATTTTTCCGTATTTCCGCGATAAACCATGCATATTCATAGAGTGGTCTGCATGCGGCCATCAGTTCTTTGTTCTTTCCATAATTGATGTTGATCATCCGCACGCGCACCTGAATGTCAGGTTCGGTCTCTACGGGCTGCCCATCCGCCGTCCTGAACGCGTCTTTCAATTCCAGTATGTCATCCTCCCGCTTTTCTTTACCATTGTAAAAGGTTATAAGTTTCGGTACTGGCAGACGGACCTGTTTTGTGCTGTAAATGTTCAGTTTGTTCATATGAATATATCTGTCATACAGACGTGCCGCATACATCAGTTTCCGCACGGGCATATTGGTTTTTTGTGTAAATTTATAATCAGTGTATCATAAAGCATCTTTGGTTACAACTAAAATTATGAATGCAGAAAAGAAATGAAGAAAAAGAAATAAAAGAAACAAAAAACGAAAAAGCAGCAATCAATATCAGCCTCAGGCAAGGTTCATATAACAGGAAACCATTCATTTCAGGGAATGACATAAAAATATGTCGGTTCATCAAAAAAAAACTACATTGTAATTCAGGGCGTGTTTTCTTAAAATATAAGACAACAAAAGACATCATGTGTACTGCTACCGGAGATTGCACATGGTCTTACATAAAAATAATGAAAATCAGGAGGAATCAATTATGCATTTGGCAATCGTATCGCTTGGCGCTTTCGGACACATCAATCCTACACTGTCGCTCACGACAGAGTTAGTAAATGCGGGACACCGCGTGACTTACTTTACCACAGAAGATTTCAGGAAGGTCATTGAGCCGACCGGTGCAAAATTTGTGCCGATGAAGTCCTGGATGGCTGAAAATGATAAGCATAATGAGAGCAAAGAAGAGAAAAAAGACGGACAGGAAGACAATGTTGCGGCTGTGGTTCCTTTCCTGTTTTTGAATGAGGCGGGCGCATTTATTGAGGATGTTTTAAACGTGCTTAGAGAAGACCGCCCGGATGCCATTCTTCATGATTTTGCGGGCATTGCCGGCACCATGGCAGCGGATATCCTGGGCATTCCCAATGTGATGCTGTACACCAGCTATCCTTCCAACGGAAGCTACTCCGTGGCAGCGTCCTTTGAAGGCATTCCCGCAGATCACCCGCTCCGGATCGCGGCGGACCAGATTGCGGACGGGTATGTTGAAAAATACGGATGCCGGAAGATGACGGTCAAAGAGATCTTTGACGGACAGGGGGATCTGAACCTGGTAATGATGCAGAAGCGTCTGGTGCCTAACTATGAGACGTTTGATGACAGTTTTGTGTTTACGGGGGTGCAGATTGGCAAGCGCAGTACGTTTGGCAGCTGGCAGGCGCCTGATAACGGGAAGCCCCTGCTGTATTCCTCGCTTGGAACGGCGTTTAATAACTGGCCGGAATATTATCCGATTCTGTTCGATGCAGTCCGGGATCTTGATATCAATGTATTTGCCGCTCTGGGAGCGATCGATCCGGAGTCCCTGACGGATGTACCGGCGAATGTGGAGCTGGGAAAGATGGTCCCGCAGCTTGATATCCTGTCTCAGGCATCCGTGTTTATTACACATGCAGGGATGGGCGGCACAGGGGAATCCATTTATTATGGGGTGCCCATGATCGCGATCCCGCAGATGGATGAGCAGGCCATCACGGCAAGACAGATTGAGCGCAACGGGCTTGGATTTGCCCTGCTGGACAAAGAAGCCATCACCAGCGAGATGCTCAGAGAAAAGATACAGATTTTATTAAACGATTCGTCTTATAAAGAAACGGTCAATGAGTTCAGTGCGGATATGAAAGCGCTGGGCGGTGCAAAGGCATCTGTAAATGCACTGATTTCTTTTTTGGAAAATACCAGTTCTAAATAGAAAAATTGGGGGAAATGACGCATGAAAATTACAGGGATGCAGACCAACCATCTGACCAATCCATTGGGATATGAGATCAGGACGCCAAGGGTATCGTTCCGCGTGGAAGATACCCAGGCAAAGACTGCAGAAGCCATCCGCATCCGTGTTGCTCTGGACACGGAATTTGAGGATGTAGTATATGATACAGGAAGATCATCCGGGCTTACGATGATCGGTACAGATCTGGCGCTGGAATTAAAGCCGCGCGCCAGATACTACTGGCAGGCAGAAGTGTGGGGGGATAACGGAGAGCACGCCGTCAGCGATACAGCGTGGTTCGAGACTGCCAGGATGAAAGAGTCCTGGGAAGGCAAGTGGATCGGCTGCAGTAAATTAAAAGATACAAATCCAGTACTGATCAAAGAATTTACAACGGACAAGGCGTATAAAAAGAGTCGTATCTACATCACGGGTTTGGGACTGTATGAGTTATATCTGGATGGCGAGCGGGTGGGGAATGAATATCTGACGCCGGGCTGTACTGATTACAACCGCTGGATCCAGTACCAGACTTATGAGGTACAGATCAGGAACGGACAGCATAAGCTGGAAGTATTTCTGGCAGACGGATGGTATAAGGGGAGATTCGGTCTGGATCATGCCGTCAACAACTATGGCGATCAGCACAAGATGATTTTGGAGCTGGTGATGCAGGACGCGCAGGGAGGGGAGGATAAGATCCTCTCTGATGAATCCTGGAAGGTCAGGGCAGGTGATGTGATATTCAGTAATATTTACGATGGAGAGACATTTGTGCCAACATCTGACCATACTGAATTTTATGAAGCCGAGATCCTGGAAGGTCCAACGGAGCGACTGACGGCCAGATACGGACAGCCGGTGATTGTCAAGGAGGAGATCAGACCAGTCGGAATCATTCACACGCCGGCGGGGGAAACCGTGATCGACATGGGACAGAATATGGCAGGATTTTTGCGGTTTTCTGTCGATGAGCCCAGGGGAGTTAAGATCCATATGCAGTTTGGCGAGGTACTGCAGGACGGTAATTTTTACCGGGATAATCTGCGGACAGCCAAGGCAGAATTTACTTATATTTCAGACGGAATCGCAAAAGATGTACAGCCGCATTTTACGTATTATGGATTCCGCTATGTCAAAGTAGAAGGCTTTACAAAGGAAATCAGCGCAGAGCAGTTTACCGGCTGTGTGCTCTACAGTGACCTGGAACAGACTGGATGGATCACAACAAGCAACGACAAGGTAAACCAGCTGATTCAGAATGCGATGTGGGGACAGAAGAGCAATTATGTGGACATTCCGACGGACTGCCCGCAGCGGGACGAGCGCATGGGATGGACAGCGGACACGCAGGTATTCTCAGGCACAGCGTGCTTCAATATGGACAGTTACAATTTCCTTCGCAAGTTCAGCCATGATCTGTTCGAGACGCAGCAGGAATATGGACATGTGACATCGGTCATACCGGCTTTTCATGAGAATGGCCCGACCTGTTCCGTGTGGGGCGACGCGGCGACGATCATTCCATGGAATCTGTATCTGTATTACGGGGATATCAATATCTTAAAGGAACAGTTTGACAGTATGCGGCAGTGGGTGGACTACATCAAAGGGATTGATGAAGCCACAGGAGGAAGGCGCCGCTGGGATGTGGGATTTCATTTTGGAGACTGGCTGGCGCTGGACGGCGAGGGAGATGACGGCTTTAAGGGCGCAACCGAGGACGGGTATATCGCCACGGCATACTACTATTATTCGGCGGATATTGTGGCGAAAGCGGCGAAGCTTCTGGGCAGGGAGGAAGAGGCCGCTTCTTACAGGACGCTGGCGGAGGAGATCAAGGCTTCGCTGCAGGCAGAGTATTTTACCGCAAACGGCCGTCTCGCGCTGACGACACAGACAGCCTATGCAGTCGCGCTTATTGGGCATTGTTTTCAGGCGCTTTTGGCCACACCTACGGACACGGATGTGTGTGGTGCAGTATCTCGGAGAAGGAGCGCAGTGATTTTAATCCCTGTACATGGCATGAGGCCCTGCATTACGAAGGGGCTGAACAGATCCGGTATATACGGGCGCTGTTAGATGACCTGCAGATCATGACCTATCAGCCCGTCTGGGAGATCTGTCCGGAGATGCCAAATGACAAAATGGATCTGCATATCCAGGCGTGCGCAAGCCCCGATCGGAAAACGCTCTGCGTATATTTTCCAGGCGGAGGGACAGCAACGCTTAAACTGGATGCCTTTTGGGATGCGCCTCATAAAAAAGTATATCTATGGTGGTATAATCCAAGGGATGGAAAATTTTACAAAGATGAACAGACAACTACAGACCAGCCAGAGTCCGTGGTCCTCTCGGGTGCAGACCTTACCGTTTCGGCGCCGTCGGCAGGCGAGGAGAAAGACTGGGTGCTGCTCATCATGACAGAACAGACCGGGATTCCTGTCAAAGTGAAATGCTGTTCACAGCAGGAGGAGGTCAGGGAGATCAGGAAAGTATTTGAGTGGTGAACTAAGAACTGTCAATAAGGAACTGTTAATAAGGAACTTTGCAGATGACGCGATATAAAAAGATTTGGACAAATCAGATGGAAAGATGATCTTTTTAACAGTTTTCAGGATTACATGCAGGACGGGGACGATTGTGACAGCCCGTCCTGCACTGGATATAGGAAGGGCTATGAAAGTAACAGAAATCAATATCAGAGATCCATATGTTTTGTACACCAGGGGAAAATATTATCTCTATGGAACAAGAAGCGCGACCTGCTGGGGAGTGGCAGACGGTTTTGACTGCTATATCAGTGAAGATTTTGAAACATGGGATGGGCCGTTTGAGATTTTTCACAGACCGGAAGGCTTTTTTGCAGATCGGTTTTATTGGGCGCCGGAATGCTATGAATATGAAGGTTTTTATTATCTGGTCACAACTTTTGGAAGCAAGACTGTGAAGAAAGGAATTTATATCTTAAAGTCCGACAGGCCAGAGGGACCGTTTGAACTGTACAGTGAAAAGTTAACCCCGACAGACTGGACGAGTATTGACGGGACCTTATATTTTCAGGACAACAGAAAATATCTCATCTTTTCGCATTCCTTTGAGGATACGCCGGACGGAGATATGTGTGTGATCGAGCTCACAGCGGACATGAGACAGTCTGTCGGGCAGCCGTTGGTATTATTTTCTGCAATATCTGCGCCATGGGCCAGACCAGTGCCGTTTGCCGAGGCGGAGTTTGGAATGAAAGGAAATGTATATTTTACAGATGGTCCCTGTGTATTTCACGGAAAGGACGGACGGCTTTATATGCTGTGGTCGAGCTGGAGCACACGCGGTTACGCCGTGGGAACAGCCGTATCTGATTCCGGAGAGATAACAGGGATATGGAAACATCTGGAAGAACCGGTATTTCCTGAAAACGGCGGACATGGCATGATGTTTTATGCGCCGGATGGGATGATGAAGTATGTGCTGCACTATCCGAATGATAAGTATCAGGAGCGGCCGGTTTTTTGCACGCTGGAGATAACGGACGGAAAAGTGGTTGTGACAAATGGAAATGAGAATCGTCATTAATGATGTGGAGTATGTGCTGGACTTTGTCGTAAAATTATGTCGGCACCGACATCGCACATCATCTGCTGCACCGGCAAAAAAGAAGTCATAAAATTATGAGACACTGACATATATTTTGGCTGGTTCGGGGATAGAACGTCTGGAGTGAAGAAAAGTGTATCTGGATTGTGCATATGCCGTTCATTCAAGCATCTGTATTACCTCAGTCCTCATACTTGCGGGAAAATATAAACTTTTTATACAACTTCATATGGAAAAACAGGAATCCCTTCCGGGACAGAAAAACCGGAAGGGATTTTTTAGTGTGATTACAGAGGAGAGCTTATTCATATGAAATTTTTCCATGCATTTTCTCGAATTCAGCAATCCGTTTCTTCATAAGGAATTCTAATTCCCTGTTTGCGGAACGTGCATTATATTTTGCAATATAACCAAATTTTCTCAGCAGGTCTTCTTCTGCGCGGACCGTAAATTTTAATTTCTTCACTTTCATAAAAACTGCTCCTTTCGTGTTTTGGTGAACTTATTATAGCGTTATCGTGATTGTAAAAAGGGTTATTTTATGAAGCTGGACTGATTCCAGATACGGAATTTTCAGTACAAAAATGCAACTTTTTACACATTTATTTATTGAAACAGTCTGGTTTTATGGGTATAGTGCCACGAGGAAAAGAACTGCTGGTAATAAGCCATGGAGCTCACTTGTCGGAATGCCTGTCTGCTTTACCGGTTATTTCCAGACAGTTCTTAAAGAAAGCACAGGAGTAAATGGGTTGACGGGACTGGAAGAGAGATATCCTGCCGTGGCAGGAGCGGACAGGAAAAAGAAATTTATATATCTGGCGAACAGAGACACAGGATATTTCCATTTTTATGTACAGCCTCAGAATTGAGTTGCCCAGAGTTGCATATATTTTGTGCTCTGTTAATCCTTATGGAATGTTCATTCTTAATGTAGCTGCTTTGGGCATAAAACATATTGTTGAAGGGCCTGTAAATTTACGATTATGGAAAAATGTTCATCCGAGGATTAGTGATATTTCTAAGGATTTATATCGCGAAGGGCATTCTGATTCTGCTGCTGGGGAGGCGGTTAAAGAAGTTGAATCTATATTAAGGGAATTATTCACGATCCTGATCGCAGTGCCCGCCAAAGCAGGTGAATGGGAGTTCTTGTGAAAAATGGATAAGTTTTCTGCACAGAAATGGGTAATATAACGAAAAGAATTTATTCCTCGAAAATGTATTGCAAAAAATACAAAAACCTTTATAATTTAGATGTAATTGAACTATTTTAATTTTGACAAAAATAAAATCCGCAAAACAGGAGGAAAATGAGGAGTGGATACACAGTTGAGATACAATGAACCCTGGATATTGCAGAGGGCAGATCCGTTTATATGCAGGCAGGACAATGGCAGATACTATTTCACAGCATCCGTGCCGGCTTATGACAGGATCGTGCTGCGGTGCGCGGACACGCTTGCAGGGATCGCTGACACTGAGGAAGTGACGATCTGGAATAAGCACGCGTCCGGCATTATGAGCGAACATATCTGGGCGCCGGAGCTTCATTACCTGGATGGCAGATGGTACATCTATTTTGCCGCCGGGGAGAAGGAGGATATCTGGAATATACGGCCCTATGTGCTGGAGTGCGCGGACGACGACCCGATGACCGGCACATGGAAAGAGCTTGGCAGGATGCAGTGTGCGGACGACGATGCGTTTTCTTTCCGCGCTTTTTCGCTCGACGGCACTGTGTTTGAGGACGGAGGAAAGCGCTATTATGTGTGGGCGGAGAAGGTCGGTGTGGGGAAGCAGATCTCCAATCTGTACATCGCGGAGATGGAAACGCCAAATAAGTTAAAGACGGTCCAGGTGCTCCTGACCACGCCCGATTACGACTGGGAGAGAGTCGGATTCTGGGTGAACGAGGGACCGGCTGTGATCAGGAGGGAAGGGAAGATATTCCTCACATACTCGGCAAGCGAGACGGGTGCGCCCTACTGCATGGGCATGCTCACGGCGGACAGCGGCGCGGATCTGCTCGATCCGCTGTCGTGGACAAAGGAGCGCCATCCGGTGCTGGCTTCTGATCCTTCTCTGGAGGTGTACGGGCCGGGACATAACTCGTTCACGGTCGATGAGGAGGGCAATGATATCCTGGTGTATCATGCCCGCAGGGAGAGCGTGATCGAGGGGGATCCGCTCTACGATCCCAACAGGCACACGATGCTCATGAAGATCCGGTGGGAGAATGGCAGACCGGTCTTTGATCTGCGCGGTGATGAGTCACGGCATTCATAATTTTAAATATATCTAGGAGGCATTTACGAAAATGGCAAAACTTTACATCAACGAAAAGAACAAAAAAGGACACATCAACGCGGAGATCTATGGCAATTTCTCGGAGCATCTCGGACGCTGCATCTACGAGGGGATCTATGTCGGCGAAGATTCTGAGATTCCCAATACGAATGGCATGCGGAATGACGTCGTGGCAGCGCTGCGCGAGATGAAGCTGCCGGTGCTGCGCTGGCCGGGCGGATGCTTTGCGGACGAATATCACTGGATGGACGGCATCGGACCCAGGGAATCCAGAAAGAAAATGATCAACACGAACTGGGGCGGTGTGACTGAGGATAACAGTTTTGGCACACATGAGTTCTTTGAGCTGTGCGGGCAGATCGGATGTAAGACCTACATCAATGGCAATGTCGGGAGCGGCACAGTGCAGGAGATGTCCGAGTGGGTGGAGTATATGACGTTTGACGGCGTGTCTCCCATGGCAGAGCTCAGAAAACAGAATGGTCATGAGAAGGCGTGGCATGTCGATTATTTTGGGATAGGCAACGAGAACTGGGGCTGCGGCGGCAACATGACACCGGGCTACTACGCCAATTTATATAGAAGATACCAGACTTTTGTGAGAAACTATAAAAAAGATCAGAAGATCTTCAGGATCTGCGGCGGGCCGAATGTGGACGACACCTACTGGACAGAAGAAGTGTTAAAGACCTGCTATGAGAATGCGGCGGAGGGATCCCATGGTTATATGGACGGTCTGTCCATGCACTACTATGTGCACCCTGAAGGCTGGGAAGAGAAGGGCAGCGCCACGGAGTTTGATGAGAAGACCTGGTATAAGACACTATACAAGGCATTATATATAGAAGATCTGATCAGGATGCACGCTGCAATCATGGATCAATATGACCCTGAGAAGAAGATCGGGCTGATCTGTGACGAATGGGGAACCTGGTTTACCTGCGAGCCTGGCACGAATCCCGGATTTCTGTACCAGCAGAATACCATGCGCGATGCGCTTGTGGCGGGGCTTTCGCTCAATGTGTTCAACAAGCACTGCGACCGCGTGAAGATGGCGAATATCGCGCAGCTTGTCAATGTGCTGCAGGCGGTGATCCTCACGGACGGGCCGAGGATGCTGCTTACGCCGACTTACCATGTATTTCATATGTACAGGTACCATCAGGATGCGGAGCTGGTGGAGAGTTATCTTGACGGCACGAAAGAGATCGGAATGGACGAGGACTATATGGTTCCGAACCTTCAGGAATCTGTCTCTGTCGACAAGGACGGTGTTGTGACGATCACCCTGAATAATCTCTCTGTCACGGACAGCGAGGAGGTGCAGATCGCCTTTGCAGAACTCCGGCCGGGTGAGGTGACGGCGGCGATCGTGACGAATCGGATGGATGCGTACAATACCTTTGAGAATCCCGGCAATGTCATGGAAGCGGAGTTTAAGGATTTTCAGATCACTGACAGGGGTGTCACGCTCACGATGCCCGCGTGCAGTGTAGTGCAGCTGCGGGTGAAAAGAGCGGATGCCGAAGCATAAAACAGTACAATATTTCATGGAGGAAATGACTTTGGAGACAGGCGGACAAGAGGCAAATAAAAAGCGTTGCCGGAAGTGCCTTCTGCGTGAGATGGACAGGGAAGCCTACATGGATAATCTATACGACTACATCCGGAGACTGGATGAGGATATCAAAGCTGATCAGGCGCTCTATGGGGAGCGCCTGTCTGTCTGTAAGGCGTGTGATTATCTTGAGGCGGGTATGTGCAGGGCGTGCGGATGCTTTGTGGAGCTGCGCGCGGTGATCCGGGAGAATGGTTGTTCTTATGGGAAGTGGTGACAATGGCAGGAATAAAAGCATACAAAAAATAAACAAAAAATAAAATCAGCAAAATCTGGAAAAAAGTAGTTGACAATCAGATCGTCAGGGTATATTCTAATGCCAGTAAATACTTTGATAATCAAAATATTTGATATCCAAAATATTTGAGAGTCAAAACAGATCAGAGTATTGAAGCCGCTATTTGAGATAAAAACAAAGTAAAACGAAAAAGTGAAAAGTGAAAAAAGAAAGGATGGAAACAACATGTTAGAGAAGATTAAAGAGATCATCGAGGAGCAGTTAAATATCGAGGATGTGGAGATCACAGAGGAGACACGGTTCAAGGAGGATCTGGATGCGGATTCGCTGGATCTGTTCGAGCTCGTGGACGCATTCCAGGAGGAGTACGGCGTGGAGATCCCGCCCGAGGATCTGGAGCAGATCACAACAGTCGGCTCCATCATCAAGTATCTGCAGGATAAAGGCGTCGAGGCGTAAGCCAGGACGGGACGCCGGCTTGAGTGCCCGCTGGAGCGGGTGAATGGGAGCTCGTATGAAAACAAGGATCACAGAACTTTTAGAAATCGAATACCCTGTCATACAGGGCGGTATGGCATGGGTGGCGGAACATAATCTGGCGGCGGCTGTCTCAAAAGCCGGCGGACTGGGGATCATCGGTGCAGGCGGTGCTCCGGCAGAATTTGTCAGGGAGCAGATCCGGAAGGTAAAAGAGGCGACAGACAGACCCTTCGGCGTCAACATCATGCTGATGAATCCCGAGGCGGATGCGATCGCGCAGGTGGTCGTCGATGAGGGTGTCAAGGTCGTTACGACCGGAGCCGGAAATCCCTCCAGGTATATGGAGATGTGGAAGAGGGCAGGCGTGAAGGTCATCCCCGTCGTGGCGAGTGTCGCGATGGCGAAGCTGATGCAGCGCGGAGGCGCGGATGCAGTCGTCGCGGAGGGAATGGAGAGCGGCGGGCACATCGGCTCGCTCACGACCATGGCGCTCGTGCCGCAGGTGGCGGACGCGGTGGAGATCCCGGTGATCGCTGCAGGCGGTATCGCGGACGGCAGGGGATTTGCGGCGGCGTTCATGCTCGGCGCGGAGGCTGTGCAGATCGGTACGCGCTTTGTGGCGGCCACAGAGTCCATTGTACACGAGAACTACAAGGCGATGCTCATCAAGGCGAAGGATATCGACTCGGCAGTCACTGGCATGACGACAGGCCACCCGGTCAGGAGTATCCGGAATAAAATGACAAAAGAGTACCTGAAGCTTGAAAAGGAGGGCGCTGATTTCATGGAGCTTGAGAGGCTGACCCTCGGTTCCCTGAAAAAGGCTGTCGTGGAGGGCGATGTGGTAAATGGCACTGTCATGGCAGGCCAGATCGCAGGGCTTGTCAGGAAGGAACAGCCGTGTGCGGAGATCATCACAGAGATCATCGGGCAGGGCATGGCGCTCCTCAACAGAACATATTGAAATTTTTATGACGTGTTATCTTATAATAAGAAGAAAGGCACAAAATGAGCAAAACAGCATTTATTTTCCCGGGGCAGGGTTCGCAGTATGCGGGCATGGGAAAAGATTTTTATGATACATATGAGGAAGCAAAGAAGGTCTATCAGCTCGCAGGCAGGGTGTCAGGACTTGACATGGAGGCGCTCTGCTTCACCGGGAACGATAAGCTGGACATCACGGAGTACACGCAGATCGCGATGCTCGCAACCGAGGTGGCGATCCTGAAGGTGCTCGAATCAAAAGGCGTCAGGGCAGATATCACAGCGGGACTGAGCCTGGGAGAGTACGGTGCGCTGGCGGCAGCGGATGTCATGGATCTGGAGGATCTGTTCCATATCATCAGAAAGCGCGGGATCTTCATGCAGGAGGCGTATCCGGAGGGCGGCGCGATGATGGCAGTGCTCGGCCTTGACAGTGGCAGGATCGAGGAGATCTGCCGCCAGACCGAAGGGATCGTGACCATTGCCAACTACAACTGTCCGGGACAGATCGTCATCACGGGTGAGGAAAATGCGGTGGCGGAGGCGGCAAAGGCGCTCTCCGATGCCGGGGCAAAGCGCTGTGTACCGCTGAAGGTCAGCGGACCGTTCCATTCACAGCTGCTAAAGGGAGCAGGAGAGAGGCTGGAGAAGGAGCTGTACGGCATCAGGCTCAGAAATCCGTCCATTCCCTATATCAGCAATGTGGATGCGCTCGAGGTGACAGAAGCCGCACCAGTCAAGACGCTTCTGAAAGACCAGGTGTCCAGTTCCGTATGCTGGCAGCAGACGGTCGAGAAAATGATCGCGGACGGCGTGGACACGTTCATAGAGATCGGCCCCGGAAAGACGCTGAGCGGTTTTATGAAGAAGATCAACAGGGATGTAAAGTGCCTGAACATCGATAAGCTGGCAGATCTGGATAAAGCATTGGAGGAATTGGGATGTTGACGGGAAAAGTTGCCCTGGTGACAGGGGCAGGCAGAGGCATAGGCAGGCAGATCGCGCTCACGCTGGCACAAAACGGTGCGGCGGTCATCGTGAACTACAACGGTTCTAAGGACAGCGCGGAGGAGGTTGTCGCGGCGATCCGACAAAGCGGAGGCAGCGCGGAGGCGATGCAGTGCAATGTGGCTGATTTTGCGTCCAGTGAGGAGTTTGTCAGGACAGTACTGGATCAGTATAAAAGGGTGGATATCCTTGTGAACAATGCGGGTATCACCAGGGATAACCTGATCATGCGCATGACGGAGGAGGACTACGATGCGGTGCTGGACACGAACTTAAAGGGCGCATTCAATATGATCCGGCATCTCTCGCGCAGCATGATCAGACAAAGGAGCGGCAGGATCATCAATATTTCTTCTGTGAGCGGTGTCCTCGGAAATGCGGGGCAGTCCAATTACTCCGCATCAAAGGCAGGGCTGATCGGTCTGACCAAGAGTGTGGCGCGGGAGTTCGCAAGCCGCGGGATCAGCGTTAATGCGGTCGCGCCGGGCTTTATCGATACGGATATGACCAGGAATATGACGGAGGAGGCCAAAAAGGCGCTGAACAGCATGATTCCCATGGGAAGGATGGGCAGTGCGGAGGATATCGCGGATCTCGTCCTGTTTCTGGCGGGGGAGCACTCGGACTATATCACCGGGCAGGTGATCTGCGTGGACGGCGGCATGTCTATGTAAAGCGGTAGTCCGGCGGGGCTGGCTGTAATGAAGAGAGATGAGGAGCAGGATATGAGAAGAAGAGTAGTAGTGACAGGCATGGGGGCAGTGACCCCGATCGGGAATGATGTTTCGTCCTTCTGGAACAGCATTAAAGAAGGGAAGACCGGCTTCGGACCGATTTCCTATTTTGATACAACAGATTACAAGTGCAAGCTGGCAGCGGAAGTCAAGGACTTCAATGCGGCCGACCATATGGACAAAAAGGCGGCGCGCAGAATGGAGCCTTTCTGCCAGTTCGCTGTCGCCGCGGCGAAGGAAGCGATCGAGGACGCCGGTCTGGATATGACAAAGGAAGATCCCTACAGGGCAGGCTGCGCTGTGGGAAGCGGCATCGGAAGCCTTCAGGCGATGGAGCGGGAGCACACGAGGCTGGAGGAGAAAGGCCCCTCAAGGGTGGCGCCGCTATTGGTTCCGCTGATGATCTCCAACATGGCGGCCGGAAATGTCAGCATTGCCTGCAATCTCAAGGGCAAGAGCATCAATGTGGTGACAGCGTGCGCCACGGGTACCAACTCGATCGGAGAGGCGTTTCGGACGATCCAGTACGGCGATGCGGATATCATGGTGGCAGGTGGGACAGAGAGCTCGATCACACCGATCGGCATAGCAGGATTCTCCTCCCTGACAGCGCTCTCGACCTGCGAGGATCCGGCGCGCTGTTCGATCCCGTTCGATAAGGACAGAAGCGGTTTTGTCATGGGCGAGGGCGCAGGGATCGTCGTGCTTGAGGAGCTGGAGCATGCGCGGGCGCGCGGCGCGAAGATCTACGCGGAGGTTGTGGGATATGGCTGCTCGTCGGACGCATATCACATCACATCGCCCGCGGAGGACGGCGCGGGCGCGGCGGCAGCGATGCTCCATGCCGTGAAGGACGCGGGGGCCTCACCGGAGGAGATCACATACATCAATGCCCATGGGACGGCGACGCACCACAACGACCTGTTCGAGACGAGGGCGATCAAGCTTGCGTTTGGCGAGCATGCCAGGGATATTAGGATCAACTCCACCAAGTCGATGGTGGGACATCTCTTGGGAGCTGCAGGGGCAGTTGAGTTCGTCGCCTGCGTGAAGGAGCTGCAGGAGGGGTATATCCATCGGACAGTCGGACTCATGGAGAGCGAGGAGGAGATGGACTTAAACTACTGCAAGGAGAGCTACAGCGGGGATTTTAACTACGCACTCAGCAATTCACTGGGATTTGGAGGACACAATGCCAGCATTTTGGTGAAGAAATACGCGGAGGAATGACAAACGGCGCCGGCAGAAACAGTTAGGGCAGAGAGTTATATATATAAATAGAAAGAAAAAGGTGACACATATGTCAGTTTATACAGCGAAGGAGATCATGGATATCATTCCGCACAGGCACCCGTTCATGCTGATTGACACGATCGAGGAGCTTGAGGAGGGCATAAGGGCAGTCGGAAAAAAATGTGTGAGTTATAATGAGCCGTATTTTGCAGGGCATTTTCCGAACAATCCTGTCATGCCAGGCGTGCTGATCGTGGAGGCGCTGGCGCAGGTCGGGGCGGTCGCGCTGCTCGGTCTGCCGGAGTGGAAGGGCAGGACAGCCTATTTTGCGGGCATCAACAAGGCGCGGTTCAAGCAGAAGGTGCTTCCGGGCGATGTGCTGATGCTCGAGACGAGGATCACCAAAGTGAAAGGGCCGATCGGCGTCGGGGAGGCCGTCGCCACGGTTGACGGCAGGACAGCCTGCCGGGCGGAGCTGATGTTTGCCATAGGAGATTGACTGGTGAGGCAGTGAGGAGGCTGGATGATGGACAGATCACAACATATCAGGGCTGGAAGAAGATTTCCGATAAATCTGTACAATAAGCTTGAGGAAAAGCTAAAACATGGATCAGAGGACGCGCAGGAGACCGCGGAGGAGGACACGGGGCTTGTCAAGTGCCCAAAATGCGGCAGGATGGTAGACCGTGCGCGCGTCGTAAAGAAGAAGTATGAGTGTTATGAGTGCGGCGGCTATTTCAGGGTGAAGACCAACAACCGTATCCGCATGGTCGCGGACGCGAAGAGTTTTGAACCATGGTTCGAGGATATGGAGGTGAGCAATCCGCTCGATTACGAGGGATACGAGGATAAGCTCGCGGCGGCGCGGCAAAAGACTGGACTGAACGAGGCTGTGACTGTGGGGCGCTGCAAGGTATTTGGCGACGATATCGTTCTGGGCGTGTGCGATTCCCGGTTTATGATGGCGAGCATGGGGCATGTCGTGGGTGAGAAGATCACCAAAGCGATCGAGCGTGCGACGGAATTAAGGCTTCCGGTATTCCTGTTCTGCTGTTCCGGCGGGGCGAGAATGCAGGAGGGGATCGTCTCTTTGATGCAGATGGCAAAGACTTCCGCCGCGATCAGGAAGCACGGCGATGCCGGACTGCTGTACTGTACGATCCTGACAGATCCCACGACCGGCGGTGTGACAGCGAGCTTTGCGATGCTCGGCGATGTGATCATGGCGGAGCCGGGGGCGCTGATCGGGTTTGCGGGACCAAGGGTCATCAAGCAGACGATCGGACAGGAGCTTCCAGAGGGTTTCCAGACAGCGGAGTTTCTGGTGGAACACGGTTTTGTGGACGGCATCGTACTGCGCGAGAACTTAAAGAAGACGATCCGCTTTCTGATCAAATCGCATCAGGGCACAGGCAAGAGAACGTATGCGGACTTTGGCCTGGACACGGATTTTCACTTTGAGCTCAGCGAGGAGCTGAAGGAGCAGTCCTGGAAGTCAAAGCCGCGCAGCGCGTGGGAGAAGGTCAAGGCGGTCCGCCAGGTGGAGCGTCCGTCTGCGCTGGACTATATGGACAGCATATTTGATATCTTTGTCGAGGCGCACGGCGACAGAGGTTTCGCCGATGACAAAGCGCTGATCGGCGGTATCGGGTTTATAGAAGGCCAGCCGGTGACAGTGGTGGCGGACATCAAGGGAAAGGATCTCAGGGAGTGCCAGGAGAGAAACTTCGGCATGCCGCTTCCGGAGGGCTACCGCAAGGCACTGCGCCTGATGAAGCAGGCGGAGAAATTCAATCGGCCGATCATCAGTTTTGTCAACACGTCCGGCGCATTCTGCGGTCTCGAGGCGGAGGAGCGCGGACAGGGCGAGGCGATCGCGCGAAATCTGCTGGAGATGTCGGGACTCAGGGTTCCGGTGCTCTGCATTCTCATCGGAGAGGGCGGAAGCGGCGGCGCGCTGGCGACGGCGGTGGGGAATGAAGTCTGGATGATGGAGAATGCCACATATTCGATCCTCTCACCGGAAGGCTTCGCTTCCATATTATGGAAGGATTCCAACAGGGCACAGGAGGCGAGCGAGGTCATGAACATCACTGCACAGGACTTAAAGCGGCTTGGCGTGATCGAGCGCATCATCCCGGAGTTTGGCGGTGCGGACAGGAAGACAGCAGCGGCGATCGGCGGTTATATGAAAGAACACATCAAGGAATTTCTGGAGAAGTATGACGGAAAGAGCGGGGAACAGATCGCGGAGGAGCGCTATGAGCGTTTCCGGAATTTTTAGGGGACGGAAAAATGAATGAGTTAAGGATAGGCGGTCTCTGCGCGCGCATTCCCGTGATACAGGGAGGAATGGGCGTCGGCGTGAGTCTGTCGGGGCTGGCAGGAGCAGTGGCAGCAGCGGGCGGCGTGGGTGTGATATCGACCGCCCAGATCGGCTACCGCGATCCGGATTTTGGCAGGCATCCGATCGAGTGCAATCTAAAGGCAGTCGGCGAGGAGGTCAGAAAGGCGCGTGTGGCGGCGGATGGCGGTATCATCGGCGTCAATATCATGGTGGTGACGAGGCAGTATGAGGACTACGTCAGAGCGGCGGCGGAGGCAGGCGCGGACCTGATCATATCGGGGGCGGGACTTCCCATGAACCTGCCCGAACTCGCGGGAGATGCCAGGATCGCGCCCATCGTTTCGAGCAGGAAAGCCCTGCATGTGATCGCAAGGCACTGGAGGAAGAAGTATGGCAGAAAGCCGGATCTCGTCGTGGTCGAGGGGCCTTTGGCGGGCGGTCATCTGGGATTTTCCAGGGAAGATATCGAGGCGTATACAGTGACGGGCGAAAAAGATTATGATGATGAGGTGAAGGCTATCATAGAGCTTGCCGATGAGCTCGAAACGCCGGTTGTGGCGGCGGGCGGCGTCTATGAGCGAAGCGATATGGAGCACTGGATGGCGATGGGGGCAAAGGGCGTGCAGATCGCTACGCGCTTTGTGACGACGAGGGAGTGTGATGCCTCCGACGCCTACAAGCAGGCGTATATCGATGCGTCGAAGGAGGATATCGTCATCGTCAGGAGCCCGGTGGGAATGCCGGGGCGCGCGATACACAACGCGTTCCTTGACAGGGTGGGCGCAGGCGAGCGCTTTATGAGAGGCTGCAGACAGTGTATCACGACCTGCAGGCCGGACACGGCGCCGTACTGCATCACAGAGGCGCTGATCAATGCAGTGGAGGGGAATCTCGAGGAGGGACTGATATTCTGTGGCAGCAATGCCTACAGGGCAGACCGGATCGAGACCGTAGCCGATATAATGGAGGAATTTTCTCAATGACGATAGCAATAACCGGGACAGGGAGTGCACTGCCGGAAAAAATAGTGACAAATTTTGATCTGGAGAAGCTTGTGGAGACCACGGATGAGTGGATCCAGAAGCGGACAGGGATCGCGGAGCGCAGGATCTCTGACGGGGAGACCGTGTCCACACTGGCAGCCGGCGCGTGCAAAAAAGCGCTGGAGATGGCGGGAAAGACGGCCGATGAAGTAGATCTGATACTGGTCGCCACCTGTTCGCCGGAGATGCTGCTTCCGTGCTGTGCCTGTCAGGTTCAGGAGCTGCTTGGGGCGTCCGGTGCGGCGGCGTTTGATTTGAATGCCGCGTGTTCGGGCTTTTTGTTCGCGCTGAACACTGCATACGCATATCTCCATGCAGGCATCTACAGAAATGCGCTGGTCGTGGGAAGCGAGGTGCTCTCAAAGCTCGTGGACTGGAAAGATAGAGGAACATGCATTCTGTTTGGCGACGGCGCGGGAGCAGCGTTCGTGGAGGCGGGCGCGGAGGCGATCATCCGCAGCAATGGGCGCAGGGCCGGTATGGAGTGCATGGTGCAGGGAGCAGATGGCACAAAGGGCATGGTGCTCTCCTGTGCGGAGCGCGCTGTGAACAATGCGTTTATACCGGAGAGACAGGCGGAAAGTCCGTATATCCGGATGGATGGACAGGAAGTCTATAAGTTTGCCACGAAACAGGTGCCGGCCTGTATCCAGGATGCGCTGGACAGGGTGGGGCTTGCTGTGGAGGATGTGGACTGGTTCATACTGCACCAGGCGAACGTGCGTATCATCGAGTCGGTCGCAAAGAGGCTGAAGGTGGACATCGCAAAATTTCCGATGAACATCCACCAGATCGGCAATATGTCCTCCGCCACGATACCGGTACTGCTGGACGAGTGGAATCGCAGCGGCAGTATCAGGGAGGGCGATCGGCTGGTGCTGTCGGGTTTTGGAGCCGGGCTGACGTACGGAGCCAGTGTTCTGGTGTGGTGAGAGGGAGGTGAGGCAGAAGCATGGAAAAGACGACGAGAAGAGTGTTAAATGAGACGTTGGTGCAGCTGTTCAACAATGTCATGAGCATAGAGGAGAAGGCGGTGATCACGGAGGAGTACAGGGATATCACGAACAATGATATGCATATCATAGAAGCGATCGGTATCGAGGAGCCGCGCAGGATGTCTGATATCGCAAAGCGCCTTGGCGTGACTGTGGGCACCCTCACCACCAACATGAACAGTCTGGAGGACAAGGGATACATTGTGCGGGAACGCAGCACGACAGACAAGCGCGTCGTGCTGGTCGTGCTCACCCCGAAAGGCAAAAAAGCATTTTACCATCACCGGGGATTTCACCAGAACATGATCAAGGCCGTCGTGAAGGGACTCGACGAGGATGAGATGAAAGTGATGATCAAATGTCTGCTGAATCTGAATGCGTTCTTTAAACAGTACGGAGAACAGAATATATAGACCATATTTCCTGTCACTGGCCAACAGTGGCAGTTTTTTCGCTTTTGTATACACTGGTAAGACTTGAAACCATGAGAAATTTTGGTATAATGATTTTGTTGGATTTACTGCAACGGAGTGAAACGGAAATACTTGTTTTGGCAGGAGGGGAAAAAGTGGCGACATTTACAGTAGCGGAATTGGAGAATATGATCGTTGTGAATATGGGCGATTATAAGACATCCAGGGGTGAGAAGAAACTGTTGACCAAGGATCTGGGATCGTGTGTCGGGGTGGCAGTGCGTGATCCGCGGACAGGGGTAGGCGGACTTCTGCATGTCATGCTTCCGGATCACAGCATAGCTAAGGAGGGAGATGCGTCGTTTGTCGCGGCAAAATATGCGGACTCCGGTCTCGACGAGATGATCAGGGTTCTGGTGCAGCAGGGCGCCGAGCGCAGCCGCATGGTGGCAAAGATAGCAGGCGCGGCACACATGATCAGAAATGCTACGATACCGGAGAACAGAGATATCTCTGCCCGGAATCTCACTGCGGTGCAGGAGAAGCTCGAGGCGCTTCAGATCCCGCTGATCGCCTCCGATGTGGGGGAGCACTATCCCAGAACGGTCGTGTTTGATCCGTTGAGCGGTGCGCTCAGGATCCTCACTCCCGGCAAAACGGAAAAGTGGATCTGACAGTTTGAAAGGAGGTTTGGCGCATGGCGGACGAGAATAGGGAACTGAACGAGATGGAGCTTTTGGAGAGGAATATCATCAGGAGCTACAATGAGCTGTTGAAGACGCTGCTCGAGGAGGGGGACATGGATACCCTGGAGCAGGTGATCACCGACGATGAGTACCGGTACAGGCTGATGGACATGCATACGAGCCGTCTTAAAATGGAACATGAGCTGTGAGATGTTCCGGGGATATATACAGAAAGCAGGGGACAAAGTCCGTCCCCTGCTCGATCTTTTAATGGTTTAAGAGCGACAGCGCCAGCTTTCTCTTGTGGTGGCGGTACATGCTCGCGAAGTGGTTGTAGAACCAGAAACCTTCCACCAGGACATGGTTGAGGACGCCGATCTTTCCTTTCACGGTTCCGTCATAGTATTCACCGCCGTAGCTTGTGGCTCTCTTTTCCCTGATGTATTGGATCAGGGAGGATTCGCTTGTGATATCGGCTTTTAATTCTGTGTAAGCCGTTCCCACGCAGTCTGGATGATGGGAATCGCTCCCGCCGAACATTGCCAGGCCGTATTGGGACGCAAGCCTGCGCGCTTCTGAGTTGGATTCCTGTGACTCGCACGAATTAAACGCCTCGATAAAGTCAAAATTTTTCATGATATCGGGATTTTTCCTGTAGGCACGCGTGCGGGTGATGCTGAGATGGCGCTCACCGCAGGGGTGTGCAGGACCAAGAATACCGCCATGCCTGTGTACGACATCCTGAAGGACCCTCACCGGAAGGCCGCGGCATTCCATCAGGAGCAGTTTCACATTTTCCGGCAGGATCACAAGAATGTGCCCGGCGTCGATCGTATCGTATTCAATTCCTTTCAGGACCACAAAATGGTCGATCTTCCCTTTCAGATTATCGCGGTATGCACGAAAACCGTTGTAGGAATCATGGTCTGTCACAAGCATGCCGTGAAAGCCTTTGGACTTCAGGATCTGAATGTATTCAGACACAGGGATCTTTCCGTCCATAGATCCTTCCTTTGTGTGGCAATGCATATCGAATCTCATCACAGGTAACCCTCCATATATTCAGAGCAAATTTTTCCTTCCTTACTAAGTTTACTCGATATGGACAAAATAATCAAACATCATTTTATGGAAAACTTATAAAAAATTTGCCAGAAATTTTGTGAGATATGATGGATTCATTTTGTCATATTTTTTGTGCCGTCTCTCTTTTTTAAGAATTTATGAAGATTGCTTAAAGATTTGCGATTATAAGTTGACTTTACAAAATGTATAATCTATAATGATGAATTTAGAAAGGAACAGGAAGCATTTATTCAGGAACTGTACAGAATGTACCGGTTATTTTTGATCAGTTCCTTATGGAGGGGAAAATTGTGAAAAAGAAAAGTCAAAACATCTGCAGACAGGCATCAGAGCTTGTCATGCAGTACAGATCGCTGGCTGTCATGTCTGTGTACGCGGTCTTCTATCTCATCGCGTTCTATTATCTCGAGCGAAGGGATGTGGCGGTGCATGAGATCAATTTGGGGATTGACGAATATGTACCGTTCTGCGAGATCTTTATCGTGCCATATCTGTTATGGTTCGCGTATGTGGCGCTGACAGTCGTATTTTTGTGCATTAAAGATAAGGAAGAGAGCGACCGGCTGGTGGCATTTCTGATGGCGGGAATGACGATCTTTATCGTCGTGTCCGCAGTGTTTCCGAATGGACATAATCTCAGGCCGAAAGTCTTTGAGAGGGACAACATATTCATCGACCTGATCAGGCATCTGTATATGGCAGACACGCCGACCAATATACTGCCGAGTATCCATGTGTACAACTCGGTCGCGGTCATGATCGCGGTGTGGAGGAGCAGGTGCTTTGCGGGCCATATGGTCATAAAGACTCTCATGCTCGCGCTCGGTGCCAGCATTATCTGCTCGACTGTGCTGATCAAGCAGCATTCCATGCTGGATGTGCTGCTGGCGCTATTGCTGTCTGCGGTGATGTATTCCATCTGCTACAAGAGGACAGTGATCCGGGACAAACGCGTATCTGCGGCGCGCATAAAATAGCAGATAAAAACAGCTTCGTTCCGAAGCTGTTTTTTGATATCATATATGTTTCTGAATGTAGGTTCTTAATGTAAAGCATTCGCTGAAATGTTGACCATGACAAAACGGGTAATGCTGTCGTAATTCTTTTCCGGCATGACAAAGACCTTGCGTCCGCTCTTTAACGAGAGGGCGACAGCGTCGCCGCCATTGTTGATCTCGTCGCAGATCTCCTCGAAATTGTTCTTTAGTGTCGTGAAATCCATTTCTCTTACTAAATCCTTCATATGGGAATCCTCCTAATTCCTGTGACAAAGAACTGTGGCACGCTGCACCGCAGTTCTGATAAATGTGTTGCTGCTGAACGGTATCATGAAGCAGAAGCTTCCGGATAAAACCTGTTACTAACAGTATCGACAGCTTTTCCGTAAAATATTATACTAAATGCAATAAATATACAGAATTTTCTATACAATTTAGTGCCTTGCAGGGACAAAACCTTCGAAGATAAACAGATCGAAGCTTCTGGAAACCCTGTCGAGCTCCTCCTGTGAGCGGACGGTCCACGCGACGCTCAGGCTGCGGTACAATTTCCGGCAGATCGTTCTTGAGAGCTCATCCTTGTGCTTGCAGTTGTATGCGATGAAATCCGGTGATGCATAGCAGTTGCCGATCAGGTGCGACAGCAGGAAATACGGGATGTTCAGCTTCTGCCTGGTAAAATCCTCGGAGAGCTGCCCGCGCACGATGTTTGGGCGGTGGATCTTGTACCAGCGCACAGCCATCGGATGGAAGGATTCGATGCAGTACAGCCCCTTGTAATCAGAAAGGATCCTGTCACAGATCCGGCACAGCTTGTCAGCATTTTTTTCGACTTTGTATTCGATGATCAGGGGAACCCTGCCGTCAACCATTTTCAGGATATCGGCAAAAGCGGGGATGCGCTCCTCGGTCCCGAGCAGGCGGAACTGCTGGAGCTGTGCGTATGTATAGTCCCTCAGATTGCCTTTGACGCCGCAGATGCGGTTTAAGGTATCGTCGTGGAAGACAACCGGCACATCGTCCTTTGTGAGATGCACGTCGAACTCGATGCCGTAACCAAGATCCGCAGCGCGTTTGATAGCGGCGTAGGAATTTTCAGGAAGCCTGTCTGTTTCGGGCTGCTGTGCGTGGGTGTTTTTGATGCTTTTCAGTTTTTCGATCGCGGGGTTCATGTTGTGGAGTCCGCGGTGTGCATACATATGGCCGAAAAATGGTCTGTAGTCAGGCCGCCCGTGAATGCGCGGCTTGATAGAGATCAGGTACAGCACCGTCACCGTGACAAAGGACAAAAAGATCTGCAGCAGCGTAAATAATAATCCCATCATATAAAAGAACCTCCTATATTTCTATACTACGCGATTTTACAGGATTTGTAAACCTGTAAAATCATGTTACTGGAACGGAGACAACTGTAACATATTAAGTTTTTATGAGAATTGTTGTGTTTTGCATCGTTTTGTTATAAGATAAAGATATCTGTATAAATATTTAGTGGATAAAAATGATGTTAGAGAGAGGATAACCGGCATGAAAAAGAGAATACTGGCGTTACTGATGACGTCTGTGCTGACATTGCAGCTAGCAGGATGTACTGCGGGGACTGACGAGCCGACAGTGGGAGCGGAGACACAGAGCAGCATCAAGGATCTGTTTAACAGTGCGAAAGAGAACCGCGGGGACGCTCAGGAGGCTTCCGGGACGCAGGACACAACGGAGCAGGAGACGGATGCCGAGGATGCCGAAGTCAGATATCAGGACGATTATTATGAGTTTGTCAACCAGAATCTTCTGTCAAAGATCGAGCTTGCCGCGACGGATGCGCACTGGGACTGGTTTGGCGAGCTGAATGCTGTCGTGAGTTCGGAGATGGAGGATATCATCGATGACCTGGCAAACGATGGAAAGACTTATGAGAAGGGCAGTTCGGAGCAGAAGATCAAAGACATGTACGAGTGCGTGACCAATATGGAGAACCGCGAGGAGACGGGGCTCGGACCGTTGAAGCCGCACATGGACAGTATACGGAATGCCTCGAGCATTGACGAGTATGTGGATGCGCTGGCGCATCTGAGCGGTGAGTTTGGGTTCAGCAGCATTGTCGGCGGCTATAATATCATGCAGGACAAGACGGATTCCAGCGAGTATGCAGTCTATATGATGTATGCGGACACCCTGATCGGCAAGGAGTATGTCGAGGGCGGGAATACGCAGGAGTATATGGATCTGTATCTGGACTATATCAGCGATATGCTGATGGAGTTCGGCATGACGGCTGATGAGGCGGCTCAGAGCACGGATTCCATCGAAGGGCTTCTGCGCGACATCTGTGCGTCGACGCTGTCGACAGAGCAGCTCTACGATCCGGCGATTACCTACAATGTATATACGGCGAAGGATCTGCAGGCGCTCTACACCAATATCGATGTGCCCAGGATGCTGAGGACGCTCCGGATTGACGGCCAGGACAAATACATCGTCATGGACGTGGAGCAGGCGAAAAAGATTAATTCGCTGCTGACAGAGGAGAACCTGCAGGCGCTGAAGGACTATTCGACGTTCGTCATGCTCAACGACACGGCAAAGTATGCCAATGCCAACTACGCGAAGCTCAGCGATGACATGCGCAATGCGCTGTATGGCATCACGGAGAGCTGGGGGGATGAGAAGACGTGGAAAAATCTGACGCAGGATATGCTCCCGTGGGATTTTGGCATGATCTATGTGGAGGAACATTTCTCTGCCGAGGACAAGGAAGCGGTGGAGGAGATGATCGGACAGATACTGGAAGAGTATGAGACGATCATCAACAGGCAGGAATGGATGAGCGATGAGACGAAGAAGAAGGCGGTGCGGAAGCTGGAGACGATGCAGGTCAAGATCGGATATCCGGACCGGTGGCCGGCAGCCCGCGACATGATGCAGGTGACGCCGGTCTCGGAGGGAGGAAGCCTGCTGTCCAATCTGCTGGTGAGCATGCAGGTGGCGATCGAGGACAGTCTGAACAAGCTTGGAACGAAGGTTGACCGGTCGGAGTGGGATGTGACGCCGCAGACGATCAATGCGATGTACGATCCCCTGAACAATGAGATCATCTTCCCGGCGGCGATCCTGCAGGCGCCGTTTTATGACAGGGACAACAGCTACGGGGCAAATCTGGGCGGGATCGGGTTTGTCATAGCACACGAGGTCAGCCACGCGTTTGACTCGAGCGGCGCTCTGTATGATGAGTACGGCAACTACAATGTCTGGTGGACGGAGGAGGAGCTTGCCGAGTACCAGAAGATGTCAGAGTCCATCGTGGACTATTACAGTGAGTATGAGATGATGGGAGTCAAAGTGAACGGGGATCTGACACTGATGGAGAATATCGCGGACCTCGGTGCGATGACCTGTATCACTTCCATTATAGGGGACGATGCGAAAGCGCTCGACGAGGCGTTCGGGCAGATGACCTACAACTGGGCGAGCGAGGACACGGCAAGCTTTATGATGTATCTGCTGAACACGGACACGCACTCGCCGAACAAGGTGCGCGTCAATGCGGTGCTGAGCTCCTGTGATGCTTTCTACAGGATCTATGACATTCAGGAGACAGATGGAATGTATGTGGCGCCGGAGGACAGGGTTGGGATCTGGAAGTAGGATTTGAGGATTGAAAGGGAAACGGTTATGAGACAGACAAAAGAACTGAGTATGAGACTGGCAGGAGCGCTGATGGCAGCGGCAGTTGCGCTGGGCACGGCGCAGGCGTGCGGGGTCAACAGGCAGCTTCAGAAGACATATGCGGTGGAGTTCACTGTCACGGAGAACAAGGCAGTGCTCTACAGCAACGACAAGACAAAAGTGTATAAGCAGCCGGATGTCAATTCGGAGGTGGTGACTGTCATAGCGCCGGATATTCCAGTCAATGTGACAGGGATCACTTCCAACGGCTGGTTCCGGATATCCTTAAACGGCACTTATTATGTGATGGGCGAAGGGCTGGTATCCAAGAATGCGAGCAGCGCCAATGCAGTGGTGTCCGGCACGGACATCAAGAAGCTGACGAAAGGGACTTTTTCATTCTACAGGAATCCTGAGCTGGGCGACTTCGACGCGGATGATGTCGAGGCCATGGACGAAAATACATATATCAAGTATCTCGATTCGTTTCTGATGGGATATGCGATGCTGGACAACTGCATCCTGCAGGACAGCGGCAAACTCTTAAAGGAGGTGTACGAGAGCGAGGCGAAGGTAGACAAAAATGTAGCTGCCATAACGATGCAGGCATATCTGATCAACTATCGGAACAATTATCTCAGCAACAGTCTGGCAGGACCGTTCCGCAACGACAGGGATCTGAAGCTGGCATTGAACCGGGCGATACGGTATGACATTGAGAAATTTGGAACGGTGTACAGAAATTCCAGCATCGGGAGCGACGAGACGAAGGTCAAAAAGGCGATGGAGAACATTGTGAATGAGATGAAGGCAGAACAGGGTGTCTCGTTCACATGCCGCATGGAATACGGTGAATACAAGACAAACGACGGCAGTGAAGGCAAGGGTTGGATTATAGAGTTTACCAAAAAGGATTAAACAATGAATCAGAACGAACATTTTGTAAGTGCAGACAGTGAAGGGTATTTCTATTGCAGGGCAGTGGATGGTTTTTTGAATGTCAGGAAGGAACAGCATGTGTGCGGGCGCGGATGTCCTTTTTATACTGGAAAGGCGGACAGTGCAAAGGGGGAGTTCGTGTGCCGTTATAATGAAAAAGGGATGGAGGATCAGCCAGCCCTTTTTCCGTCTGTCGAGGGGATGGGCGAGCGGCTTTACAGGGCGTACGCGTATGCGGCGAAGGCGCATCTGGGACAGTACAGAAAAAAGACAAGGATACCGTATTTTACGCATATCATCACGACGATGAACTATGCGCTGGAACTCACGCAGGATATCGAGGTGCTTCAGGGAGCGATCCTCCACGACACAGTCGAGGATACCTGGGTGACGTTCGATGACCTGAAAAAAGAATTTGGAGAGCGGGTCGCGAGGCTTGTGGAGGCGGAGACGGAGAACAAACGCCGCGATATGCCCGCCTCCCAGACATGGGAGATCCGGAAGCAGGAGGCGATCGGGCATTTGAAGAGTGCCCCGCCAGACGCAAAACGGATCGTCCTTGCGGATAAGACCGCCAACCTGGAGTCGATCGCAAGGGAGCAGCATTATCTGGGAACCGAGATCTGGGACAAATTTAACCAGCCGGACAAGGCAAAGCAGGAGTGGTATTTCAGGGCGGTCAGGGAACAGCTCGCGGAATTTTCGGACACAAGCGTCATGAAGGTCTATGACGGTTATCTGGATATCCTATTCTGATGCCTGCACAAAATCTTCCAGCGTGCGGAATGTGTAGCCCATCTCTTCCCACCTGGTCAGCAGTTCGTCGAGGATCTCGCCGTTGGTTTTGGAGGTGCTGTGCAGCAGGACGATGGCGCCGGGGTGGATGCGTCCGACAAGCTTCTTGAAGGCTTCCTCCCGTGTCGGCTGTTTATCCTGATACCAGTCAACATAGGCAAGGCTCCAGAAAAAGGTGTGGTACCCTAGCTCCTGTGCCATCTTCAGGTTGCTGGTATTGTATTTTCCCTGCGGCGGACGGTAGAAGTGCGTCAGCTCTGTGCCTGTGATCTCCCTGAACAGATCTTCTACATCCCGCATCTCTTTCTCAAAGGATTCTCTTGAGGCGATGGAGGACATATCCAGATGATGGTAGGTGTGGTTGCCTACAAAGTGTCCGTCTGCGACCATCTGCTTTACAAGCTCCGGCGCGGATTCCAGATAATGTCCCACAACGAAGAAGGTGGCAGGTACGTTGTGCTTTTTCAGCGCGTCCAGGATCGGCTGCGTGTTCCCGTTCTCATAGCCCGCGTCGAAGGTGAGATAGATCACTTTTTCCGTGCTGTCTCCCACATAATAGGCATTGTACTTTTTCAGCTCCTCCACAGAGGCGTTTCCGGTCGGCTGACTGCCCTCCTGGCCGAAACCGAGTCCCCAGTTTGCGGAGGATACGTTTCCGGAGGCCGGCACGGCCCAACCGTCCATCTTTTCATATCGGACATATGCGATGCCCCTGCCGGCCAGGAAGGCGGCGGTCAGCAGTATGGCCAGCAGCGCTGCTTTTTTCAGATTTACTTTTTTCAGTTTGGATCTTACCGGTATCTTCATTTTCAGCCTCATTTCCATGCGAATCAAAGGTTCTTAATAAAGAATATTTTTTGCGGAGAAAAAAATGCCTGTATTAATATAAAATTTTGTGATTTGAACAAAAAGTACAATGACTTTTGACAAAAAAGTGTGTATGATAAGAGTATAATGAATAACAACGAGGATCGGAGGCAGAGGAATATGAAAAAAAAGACATGTGTTTCCCTTGATATGAAGATGACCGGACACATATTGAATCAGCTGATCAGGAAGCATGGCTATACAGTCAGTGATATCCAGAGGGAGCTCAGGCTTTCGTGTCCGCAGTCGATCTACCGGTGGATCAACGGGCAGGCGCTGCCGTCCATCGATAATCTGTACAGGCTGAGCGCGCTGCTGGAAGTACATATGGAAGAGATGATACTGCCAAGGCAGGATGAGGTCTGGTTCGTGCAAAAACCGTGCAATCCGGAGCGCGGCAGGCGCCTTAGAACATATCGCGAAACATATCTGAAAAAGAGACAATGACCAAACAGGATGAGGTAGGCAGTATGATGGATGATACACATGAAGTCATGATAACGGAAAGTGATGATGAAGCGGCGTACTATGCCGCCAGGAAGATACCATATATTGTCTGGTTAAATGAGAGAAACAGGGAGCGGAGCTTTCCGGATGGCTCGTACTGTGTGGAGAATCTGAGTGATATCGATGCGCGGTATCTCGACAGGGTGTACAGGCGTTTTCATGATATTCCATGGGATATTGCCGAGACGGCGCGGCTGAGGATCCGCGAGATCACTGTGGAGGATGTCCCACAGCTCTATGAACTCTATAGCGATGCGAGCGTCACGCAGTTCATGGAACCTCTGTTCATGGAACCGGAGCAGGAGATGATCTACACCAGGGAATACATTAAAAACGTGTATGGATTTTATGGCTATGGCATGTGGGTGCTCGAGAGCAGGGAGAGCGGACGGATCATCGGGAGAGCCGGGCTGGAGTACAAGGAGGGGTTCGATGGGCTGGAGCTGGGATTTATGCTGGGGGTGGCGTTTCAGCATAAAGGGTACGCATATGAGGCGTGCAGCGCGATACTCGCCTATGGGATCGAGGAACTGGAACAGAGGACATACTGTTCATTTATCAACGAAAACAACACACCTTCGATCCGTCTGTGCGAGCGACTGGGATTTGTGCCGCGGGACAGGGTGAGACTGAATGAGATCAATTTCGACGGAATGCTGGTGGAAAAGGAATTTGTACAGTATGTCTATCGTGCAGATTAGACAAAAAATGGAACCTGGCGCTGCGGATAAAATGGCGTATAGTGTACATAGAAGATGATATAGCGCACAGACGGGCATTTTTGAGCCGGTCAGGGGCAGGGCGGTGCGGGAAAAAGGTTTGACAATGGAAAAATGTGGTGGTAATATAAGGTGCATGAAGCAAAGGTGCTGCGGGATATACTCCCTTAGCACCTTTTTTCATGTGCAGGAAAGATCACCCTTCCCTGTGCGATTGATTGGAAGCGGAAGAAGGAGGAGATTATTATGACAGAATTGCAGGAACTGCTGGATGCTGTAAACGGTGAGATTTACGGCGTATGGTTTTTGATCGGCGCTGCGCTGGTATTTTGGATGCAGGCGGGGTTTGCCATGGTGGAGGCGGGATTTACCAGGGCAAAAAATACGGGAAACATCATCATGAAGAATCTGATGGACTTCTGTATCGGTACATGTACTTTTATCCTGATCGGTTTTGGCCTGCTGTTCGGGGAGGATCTGCTGGGCCTGATCGGAAAACCCGGTTTTGATATCTTCACGGACTATGCAGATTTTGACTGGTCCAATTTTGTGTTCAACCTGGTATTCTGCGCGACGACGGCGACGATCGTTTCCGGGGCTATGGCAGAGAGGACGAAGTTTCTCTCCTACTGTGTGTACTCGGGCGTGATCTCGGCGCTGATCTACCCGGTAGAGGCGCATTGGATCTGGGGCGGCGGCTGGCTCGCACAGATGGGATTCCACGATTTTGCGGGTTCCTGCGCGATACATATGGTGGGCGGTATCAGTGCCCTGATCGGCGCAAAGATGCTCGGCCCCCGCATCGGCAAGTTCACAAAGGATAAGCAGGGAAAAATCACGAAAGTGAACGCGTTTCCCGGACATAACCTTACGGTCGGGGCGCTCGGCGTGTTCATCCTGTGGCTTGGCTGGTATGGATTTAACGGTGCGGCTGCGACAAGCCTGCCGGAGCTTGGATCTATTTTCGTGACGACGACGATCGCGCCGGCGATCGCGACGGTAGTCTGCATGGTCTTCACCTGGATCAGGTACGGCAAGCCGGATGTGTCCATGTGTCTCAACGCCTCCCTTGCGGGGCTTGTGGCGATCACCGCGGGCTGTGATGTGACAGATGCCCTCGGCGCGATCGTGATCGGTGCTGTAGCCGGACTTCTGGTGGTATTTGGCGTATGGCTGCTCGATCACAAACTGCGCATCGATGATCCGGTCGGTGCGGTTGCGGTCCACTGCATGAACGGGATCTGGGGCACGATCGCAGTAGGACTCTTTGCCACAGACACAGCGCCCGCATTTGCAAGGGGGTATGGCGATGGCGTGACATTTGGCGCCAACCAGATCTGCGGGACGGGACTTTTCTACGGCGGCGGATTCAGACTGCTGGGAATGCAGCTGGCAGGCATGTTCTGCGTGATCGCGTGGACGGTGGTCACGATCACGATCACTTTTCTGGTGATCAGGGCAGTCTTTGGCCTCCGTGTCAGCGAGGAGGAGGAGATCATCGGTCTCGACGCCACAGAGCACGGTCTGCCGTCCGCGTATGCAGGATTCTCTATGATGGATATCTCGAACAGCATGATCATGGAGGAGAATGAGAACACGCAGCTGGGCTCCGACGTCTATGAGGAGGCGACGGAGACACAGAAAAATGCGGCGGTCAGGGTTGCACAGGTTCCGATTCCTTCGGCTTCCGGTATCTACAAGGTCGTCATTATCGCGAAGCTGTCGCGGTATGACGTGCTGCGCAGGGCGATGAACGGCATCGGCGTGACTGGCATGACGGTGACGCAGGTCATGGGATGCGGGATCCAGAAGGGTGCGGGCGAGAAGTACCGCGGGGCGGAGATCGACGCGACACTGCTGCCGAAAGTAAAGGTCGAAGTGGTGGTGTCCACGATTCCTGTGGAGAAGGTGATCGAGACGGCGAAGAAGGTGCTCTATACAGGACATATCGGAGATGGCAAGATCTTCGTGTACAATGTGGATAAAGTGGTCAAGATCCGCACAGGCGAGGAGGATATCGCCGCGCTCGCGGATGTTGAATGATAAGGAACAGAATACAGATGTAAAAGAAGAACCCGGGGAGCTTTCTCCGGGTTCTTCTGACACAGTGCCTCATATAATGGTCTCGATGGAGATGTTCTTCCTGTTTGACAGCCGCAGCATGCTCTGGTAATAGGATTCCTGCAGATCGATGATCTCGTTGTTCTCCATGCGGATGACCGGCCTGGAAAGATTGTTCGGATTGATAAAGATCACATTGCCCTCCATACCGTTGCTCAGCGTCACCCTGTGGTTGAGATAGGTGTTTGACACATTCTCGAGGAAGGTGAGGATATACTTGATCTCATATTTTTGGATCCCGTCGTCCTCAAAAAATTTGATGACAGAGAATGGACACATCGCAGCGCGGTATACCCGCTCGCTCGTCATGGCATCAAAGATATCCGCGATCGTGACGATCTTGGAGAACCTGTCGATCTCGTCACCGGTGAGGCCGTAGGGGTATCCGCTCCCGTCGCATTTCTCATGGTGCATCAGCGCGGTGTTCTTTACAGGATCGGGAATACTGCTGTATCGTCCCAGCAGATGGAAGCCCTCTATGGTATGCGTCTTTACGATCTCAAATTCGTCGGGCGTCAGCTTGCCGGGTTTCCTGAGGACTCCGGTGGGAAGCATGAATTTTCCGACATCGTGAAACAATCCGCAGGCGGTTGCCATCATCTGGTCTGCCTCGGAAAAGTGGAGCCAGCGCGCGAGCACGTTGGAAATCAGGGCGACATCTATGCAGTGATTGCAGACAGAGTCCTCGGCATTGTGCATATTGAGGAGCATGTCAAAGATGCTGACATCCTGCTTGTCCTGGCGCAGCAGGGACATAGTCTCCTTCAGCAGCTCGTTTGCACGGAACGGTTCGCTGCGGTACAGTGATTTCATCAGGCTGTTCTCATAGTGTTCTGCGCAGCGCGCAAAGTTTTGGGAAAAGCGCTGAAAGAGTCTGCTTTTGGCAATATCGTCATCCTGCGCAAGAGCTGCTGTATTTGTCATCGGCGAGGAAAGATCGGTGGCAAGATCGTCCTCTATATATGCATAATATATGGAATATCCTTCCAAACGTGATATAATGTTTTCAGTGAGTATGATGCCCTTTGGAACGATCGTAACATGATCATAAGAAACGATGTCCTCAGCTGTTACCATGCCGGGTGTCAGTGCTGTGATGGGAATTTGTCTCATAAAGCGCTCTCTTTCTGGAAAATAGTGATTTGGAAACTCTATTTTTATTCTAGCGGTTTCTATAAAAAATGTCAAACAAAAGGAGGTAACTATATGAAAAAATACACCAAGATCCACAAATTGTCCGATAACAGATTCCTGAATCTGTTCAAACTGGATGCCCTGACGGACAGCGGGCGTCCTTTTGACTATTTCTTTGTGTCGAGAAGAAAGGCGGAGAACATCAAGCTGCTGACAGGGGACAGTGCGGCGGAGGGCGTCGTCATCTATCCGGTGCTCCGGGAGGATCCGGAGAAGATCGTGATGATCAGGCAGTACCGCTATCCTCTGGGGGACTATCTGTATGAGCTTCCGGCAGGGCTGATCGATGCGGGGGAGACACCAGATATGGCCGCGGTGCGGGAGATGAAGGAGGAGACCGGGCTGACTTTTGAGGTGTGCGCTGACGGCGATGAGGCATACCGCAGACCATTTTTCATGGGGGCAGGTTTTACCGATGAGAGCTGCAATGCTGTCTTTGGCTATGCCAGCGGCACGGTCAGCCGCGATGCCATGGAGGACACAGAGTCCATACAGGTACTGACTGTGGACAAGAAGGAGGCACAGCGCATCCTGAGAGAGGAGAAGGTCTCGATCAGGGCGGCGTATTTGCTCATAAATTTTCTGCATTCTGACAGAAAGGACCCGTTTGCGTTTCTCAAGTGATATTAAAATAACAACAGCTATTTGGAACTGCCCTCCATAGCGGTATGGATCGGAGAGTGTGCACATAATGTCGAATCATGTAAGATGCAAGGGAAATTGAAAGATTTCAGGGCAAATAAAAGCGGAACGGAAGCGCAGAAAGCGTCTGGAAACGTTAAAATTCCTCGAAATAGTGAAAGAAATGTTTCATAGAGGCGATGCGCGGGAACGCGTGCAGACCGATAAAAAATCTGCGTTATGATATGTGGATGTGAATGGTTTTTATTTTGAATAACAATTGATATTAAAATGGCGCGGCGGCTGGACGGGGGCGGTCCGGCACGGTGTGAGCGGTAACACGCCGATGTGTGTATATTTTGATATTTTCGTCAAATTGTGTGTTCATTTTTTGAAAAGTGTGGTATGATAGTACAGGAGTATACAAAAGAAATGCACGAAAATTGATAGATGATCAATGATTCTGGAAAGGGTGGTACATGAAAATGCTGGACAAGTTTGAAGTATCAGATGCGAGGGAAGCGGCGGAGCCTGTCAGGATGGAGGGATCTGCGGCGGCGGCGGAGGCTGTCAGGACAGAGGTGGAAAAGGAGACGGCAGAGCCTGCCAGGGTGGAGGCGCCGGAGAAAACGGGTTACTGTTCGGAGCTTGACGGTATCGAGGTCGATTTTGAACTGCAGTACCGCGAGCATGAGACGGATATGAAGGATATCGCAAAGAGGGTGCAGGAGGACTATGCGAGGAGGGGGAATGATGCGTCAGGGATCAGGCTGATCCAGGTGTACCTGAAGCCGACCGATTTCACTGCGTACTATGTGATCAACAATTCTTATGAGGGAAAGATCCCTTTGTTCTGATCAGAATATGATAAGGAACTGAATAGTTTCTAAGGGGAAAGAGAGAGGGAAGAGGGGAAACAGATGAAGAAGGTAACGATACAGGATATTGCGGCTGAGATGGGGCTCAGCCGCAATACTGTGGCAAAGGCGCTGAACGGGGGGATGGTCTCCCCGCAGACAAGACATGCGGTCGTGCAGAAGGCATGGCAGATGGGGTACACCAAACTGGATGAGAATCTTGTGGAGGAGGTCAAATCGACATACCGGAGAGCCAACACAGGAACAATACTGGTGTTATTTAATCATATGCAGTCCGCATTCTGGACGAGGGCGCTCGCGGGCATCAGCAATGCCGTGAACGATGAGGGATACCGCATGCAGCTCCATGTGGTGGATGAGAAGGACAAGGACGGCGAGGCAACCAGCAGACTGATCGCCGACGATGTGAAGGGGATCATCTTTCTGAGTGTATTTCCGGAGAAGTTTGTGAAGGGGATCGGGCGCAAAAAGCTGCCGGTGACATTCTTTAACAGTCCGGTGAACGCCCAGGATTATATCAAAACCGGCGATGTCATCAATGTGGAGGGCTTTTATTCCATGGATGCGCTGGCGGACTATGTGATCAGGCAGAAGGGGTGTACGAAGTTTGCCTATATCGGTTTTGCGGAGGGTTCCCGCATGATCCAGGCGAGGTATCTCGGATTCCTGAACGCGTGCAGCCGCGGACATGTACAGCTGGACGAGCGGCTTCAGTATACGCGCCCTGCCAACAATATCAGCTTCAGCTATGCCATGGTTGAGGAGGTCGTCAAGAATATGCCGTACATACCAGAGGCGGTTATCTGCGAGGACGATGAGGTGGCAAAGCATGTGTCACTCGCGCTTTTGCAGCGCGACCCGCAGGCGGTGAAGCGGGTAGTCATCACGGGCTTTAACAACACGCTGGAGACGGATTTTTTCAAGAAAGATATTCTCACTGTGGATGTGCGGATTGAGGAGATGGGAAGACGCCTTGTGAAATCAGTGATCGACAAGGTGAAGTGCCCGACGATGGACAATTCTTTTACGACAATAGCGACGTATCCCAAAATTTAACCGATTTTTCATATATACGATGACAACCTGCCAAATACGTGATATAATTTCAATATCTATTTAACGTAGTAATGAAAACGCCATGCAGAGACGGGCAGTCCCGCCGGCATGGTGGTGGATCATGTGATATTATATGAAAAGAGAGGTTTGATCTATGGATTACAAAATAGTGACAGACGGCTCCTGCGACCTGCCGCCGGAGCTGTGCAGGGAAAAGGGAGTTGACGTGGTTCCCTTCTATGTCTCGTTCGACAGCGAAAATTATATGAGGGAGATCACGGATATGCCGATCCGGAAATTTTACGAGCAGATGGTGGCAGATCCGACGACATTTCCCAAATCTTCCATGCCTTCTGTGCAGGATTACGTCGATGTGTTCAGCCCGATCGTGGAGGCGGGGAAAGCAGTCCTGTGCATCTGCATCACGACAAAGTTCAGCGGCTCCTTCCAGTCTGCGATGAATGCGAGGGAGATGCTTCTCGAGAACTATCCCGATGCGAGGATAACCGTCATGGATTCCACCATCAATACAGTGCTGCAGGGGATCTTTGTGCTGGAGGCGATCAGGATGTATGAAGCGGGGCTTCCATATGAAAAGGTGATCGGGGAGCTGGAGGCGATCAAGGGAACCGGAAGGATCTTCTTTACCGTCGGCAACATTGATTATCTGAAGCATGGCGGACGCATCGGAAAGCTTGCGGGCATCGCGGGATCCATGCTGGGCATCAGGCCGCTGATCACCTTGAAGGAGGGGGAGATCTTCCCGTCAGGTCTGGCGAGAAGCCGCAGGAGATCGCTCGAGAAGGTGTATGATCTGCTGTGGCAGTATCTGCAGGAGGTTCATGCGGCTCCCGGGGAGTACAGTATCTGCGTAGGGTATGGGTACGATATCGAGGAGGGGGAGGCGTTCCGCAAAGGGGCGGCTGCATTTCTCAATGAGAAAGGATATGCCATCGCTGACGGCGACATCCAAAAGTACCAGATCGGTGCGACGATCAGCGTGCACACCGGACCATATCCGCTGGGATTCGGCGTGATCAGGAAAAGCATGCTTTAAAAGTCAGCCGGTATTTGAAAGACAAAAAAGGAGAGAAGGAAGAATGGCAGTATACAGTCTGGAAAACACGCAGATCAGCATCTGTGTAGATTCACTTGGAGCAGAGCTCAGATCACTGAAAAAAAAGGCGACAGGCACGGAGTATATGTGGGATGCCAGCCCGGAGTACTGGAAGAGAGTCTCTCCAGTGCTGTTTCCGATCGTGGGAGGCCTCAATAACGGGCGTTATCGATACGATGGGAAAGAGTATCCAATGTCGCAGCATGGATTTGCGAGGGACATGGAGTTTGCGCTTCGGGAGCAGACAGGGGATTCGCTCCGGTTTGTGCTGCGGGCGACTGACGAGACAAAGGCGAAGTACCCATTTGACTTTGAGCTGGAGCTGGGCTACAGGCTGGATGAACAGAATCTTGTCGTCTCATGGAAGGTGACGAACTGTGATGACAGGGAGATGTATTTCAGCATCGGCGGGCATCCTGCGTTCCTGTGCCCGATCGACAACAGGGGCACGCGGACGGAGTACAAATTGTCATTTGATACGGATGATAAAATAACATCGGCTATCATAGGCGGCGGCGGTACGCTCTCGACGCGCACGAAAGAGTGCGCGCTGAAGGACGGAATGATGGATATCGCGGAGGACCTGTTTGACGAGGATGCGCTGATCATCGAGAACAACCAGGCGCACAGGGTATCGCTCTGCGACCCGGAGGGACAGCCCTATCTCACGGTCCGCTTTGATGCGCCGCTCTTCGGGATCTGGTCCCCGGCGAAGAAAGGCGTGCCGTTTGTCTGCATCGAGCCGTGGTACGGCAGATGTGACAGGGAGACGTTCGAGGGAGAACTATCCGAACGGGAGTATGGAAACAGGCTCGCGCCGTCGGAGACGTTTTATACGGAATATACAGTGACTGTTTAGGTATAAAACTTTGCTTATATAAAAGAAGGTTTCGTAGAAATGAATAGTGACAAATTTAATAAACTGGATGCAGCTCTTAATAAGTATTATGAAAGATTTGGATAGAATTATCCATTATGTATAAGTTAAAATAGAACAACAGGTGAGATTATTTCAGATGTTGAACTTTGTATTGAGACTGGAGATAAGGCAAAAGATCCATATGCTTTGAAATAGCAGTTCCATATACCATGAAGCGGAAGCGGTTCATGAAGCAGGCGGCCACACTGTATCCATAGACGAGATGACAGGGATCCTGGCATTGGAACACAAAAAACTTTTTTTGAGAAGGTCGAAAAATCCTACATTTGCGGGATCTTTTTGAAAACATAAAATTTACACTTCTTAAGTCTGCATTAAAATTCAATCAGTTTCGTTTCTGTAGATTTACCCATGGGCAATATGCCCGTTTATAATGAAAAAATGGGTTGTGCCAGTGAATGAAGTATGATATTCTACCAATGTCAGTCCGCGCCGTGAAACGGCTTTGGCATGACTGAGGACATCATGCCGATTTGGTATAGGACAGACGCAGGTTATGGATAATAAGTATCATTAGGATCTGTAGAAAACGGTTTGGGAGGAATTTATGGATTTTTTTGATTTGCTGACAATGGTAGGCGGTCTTGCATTATTTTTGTATGGAATGCATCTGCTCAGCGAAGGACTTGAGAAGCTGTCAGGCGGACGGCTCGAGCGGGTGCTTGAGAACCTGACGAACAACAGGATCAAGGCGGTGCTTTTGGGCGCGGGAGTGACGGCGGTGATCCAGTCTTCGTCTGCGACCACAGTCATGGTCGTCGGTTTTGTCAACTCGGGGATCATGAAACTCTCGCAGGCGATCGGGATCATCATGGGCGCCAATGTCGGAACGACGATCACGTCCTGGCTGCTGAGTCTGACCGGGATCGAGAGCGACAACTTTTTGCTGCAGCTTGTCAAGCCGACATCGTTCTCGCCGGTGCTTGCCGTGATCGGCGTGATCTTTATATTGAAAAACGGCAAGAAGCGTGATCTTGGTTCGATCCTGGTCGGATTTGCCATCCTGATGACAGGGATGGATACGATGTCTTCTGCGATGAAGCCGCTGAGCCAGGTTCCGTGGTTCACGGGGCTTTTCACGATGTTTACCAACCCGCTGCTGGGACTGCTCGTGGGAGCGCTGCTCACTGCGGTGATCCAGTCCTCGTCTGCGTCGGTCGGTATTCTGCAGGCGTTGTGTGCGACGGGAAGCATCAGCTATGCGGCGGCGGTGCCGATCATTCTCGGTCAGAATATCGGTACCTGTGTCACAGCGATGATGTCCGGTGTCGGCGCGAGCAAAAATGCAAGGCGTGCCTCCATTGTCCATCTGTTGTTCAATGTGATAGGCACAGCGATCTTTTTGACTGTATTTTATGTGCTGCACGCGTTTATCGATTTTGAATTTATGCAGAATGCGGCGGACAGCACCGGGATCGCGCTGGTGCATACCGGATTTAACGTGGCAGCGACCCTGATCCTGTTTCCGTTTGCGGATTATCTGGAAAAACTGTCATTTATCCTCATCAGGCCCGACGAGGAGGAAGAGCGGCAGGCGCGGGAAAACGAACTGTTTGCCAAGATGGACGAGCGCTTTCTGGGCACGCCGTCCTTTGCTTTGGAGCAGGCGTTCTCCTACACGCTCAAAATGGCGGAGATCACCAAAGAGTCCTTGAATAAGGCGACCTACAACCTGTTTGCGTACGACAAGAAGACTGCGGCGGAGGTTGAGCAGATGGAGAGTCTCGTGGATCGTTATGACGATGAGATCAGCGGGTATCTGGTGAAGCTCTCCAGCAGAAACCTGAGCGAGCAGGATTCGCGCAGGCTCAATATGCTCCAGCACAGTGTGGGGGATCTGGAGAGGATCGGTGATCACGCGATGAACCTGGTGGACTGTGCAAAGTCGATGAACAAGAAGGAGCAGTCCTTCTCGGATAAGGCGACAGAGGAGCTGCAGGTGTTCTCGCAGGCAGTCAGGGATATCGTCAGCGCGTCGGTGTCTGTCTTTGCGTCGGAGGACGAGCAGGCGGCAAGGCTGATCGAACCCTTTGAGGAGGCGATCGATATCCTGCAGAAAGATATGAAGAAGCGGCACATGAAACGTCTCAGAAAAGGAAAGTGCACAGCAGAGATGGGGTTTGTCCTCTCGGACATCACCAACAATTTTGAGCGGATTGCGGATCACTGCTCAAATCTTGCGATCAATATCATGCAGCTGCGCGAGGACGACACGCATGCGCACGAGTATGTTGACAGTATCGAAAAGGGTGAGGGAACAGAGTTTGACAGGACTTTGCAGGAGCATCTGCGGCGCTATGAGCTCCCGGGAAAGGCGGCCAAGTAGGTCAAATAAGACTGAAAATTGTGAAATATAACAACGAATTTTAGTAAATTGTACAAAATTTGTTGTTATAGCATATTTTTGTTGTGCTGGAAAAAAAATTAAATTATAATATATTCGTTGAGTTTAGCGCATTACAGTGTTGAAACAATGATCATAAAAACAGATTTTTTCAAATCTAAGGAGGAATAAAAGATGTCTTATGTAGATGAGGTATTGGAGCTTGTCAAGAAAAAGAATGCGAGCGAGCCTGAATTTATCCAGGCTGTAACAGAGGTTCTGAATTCGCTCAGACCGGTTGTGGAGGCGAACGAGGAGATTTACAAAAAGAATGCGATCCTCGAGAGGATCACGGAGCCGGATCGCCAGTTCATGTTCCGCGTGCCGTGGGTGGACGACAAGGGTCAGGTGCAGGTAAACAGAGGTTTCCGTGTACAGTTCAACAATGCGATCGGGCCTTACAAGGGAGGACTTCGTCTGCATCCTTCTGTAAACTTAGGCATTATCAAGTTCTTGGGTTTCGAGCAGATCTTTAAGAATTCGCTCACAAGCCTTCCTATTGGCGGCGGCAAGGGCGGTTCTGACTTTGACCCGAAGGGCAAATCAGACAGGGAGATTATGGCGTTCTGCCAAAGCTTCATGACAGAGCTGTCAAAATATATCGGTGCGGATGTTGACGTTCCTGCCGGCGATATCGGAACAGGTGCGAGAGAGATCGGTTTCATGTTTGGCCAGTACAAGAGGATCAGGGGCACATTTGAGGGTGTTCTCACAGGCAAGGGGCTTACATACGGCGGTTCCCTGGCACGTACAGAGGCGACAGGATATGGTCTGCTCTATCTGACAGAGGAGCTGATGAAGTGTCATGGAGAGTCTATGGAAGGAAAGACTGTCGTGGTGTCCGGAGCCGGCAACGTTGCGATCTACGCGACACAGAAGGCACAGCAGATGGGCGCGAAGGTTGTCACCTGCTCTGACTCTACAGGCTGGATCTATGATCCCGAAGGGATCGACGTGGCGCTTCTCAAGGAAGTGAAGGAAGTAAAACGGGCGAGGCTGACAGAGTACGCAGCGGTAAGACCGAGCGCAGAGTACCACGAGGTGAGCGCCGCTGACAGGAGCGGTGCCGGCGTATGGCAGATCAAGTGTGATATCGCACTTCCGTGTGCGACACAGAACGAGCTTCTGCTCGACGATGCGAAGCAGCTCGTGGCAAACGGCTGTAAGTGTGTGTGCGAGGGTGCGAACATGCCTACAACGATCGACGCTACAGAGTATTTACAGCAGAACGGCGTGTGGTTTGTCGGCGGCAAGGCGGCAAATGCAGGCGGTGTTGCGACTTCCGCACTGGAGATGTCCCAGAACAGCGAGAGGCTGAGCTGGAGCTTTGAAGAAGTTGACGCGAAGTTAAAGGGTATAATGGTGAACATCTACCACAATATCGATGACGCGGCAAAGAGATACGGCATGGAAGGCAACTACGTGGCAGGCGCGAATATCGCCGGATTTGAGAAGGTTGTCAACGCGATGCTCGCGCAGGGCGTGTGCTAGATGCGAATTGAGCAGGGAAGAGCCATCTTCCCTTGAAAAGAGAAGCCTTATAAGAATAAATGTCTGTTAGACATTACGTGATTCTTATAAAGCTTCTTTTTACTGTTCAGTCTGCTTAGAGCCTTAATATCCTCTTATAGCAGTTTATTGATTGTTAGGGTTGCTGATCGAAGTGATCGAAAAATACTCTGGACACGATCTCCTATAGCTTATTGTCAAACATCTTCTTGTCAAACTCCGGATTAAAATAGTAGAAGTTCTTCGAATCCAGCTTCTCCTTCGTCATCTCGATCGCTTCGCCGAAGCGGTTAAAATGGACGATCTCGCGCTCCCGGAGAAATTTTAACGGTGCCCTGACATCAGGGTCGTCGATGACGCGCAGCAGATTCTCGTAGACCGTGCGTGCCTTCTGCTCGGCAGCAAGATCCTCGTACAAGTCCGCGAATGCATCGCCCTTTGACTGGAATTCCAGTGATGTGAAGGGGACGCCCGCTGCCGCCTGCGGCCATAAGCCGGCGGTGTGGTCGATGTAATAAGCGTCAAAGCCGGCGGTTTTTGCCTGCTCCGGTGTCAGGTTCCTGGTCAGCTGGTAGACGATGGCGCAGATGATCTCCATATGGTTGATCTCCTCCGTACCGATGTCGGTCAGCAGTCCCCCCACTTTTTTCACAGGCATCGAGTAGCGCTGTGCCAGATAGCGCATCGACGCGGATAGTTCGCCGTCCGGGCCGCCGTACTGGCTGATGATCAGCTGTGCCGTCTTCGGACAGGTCTTTTTGATCTTGACAGGATATTGTAAACGTTTTTCATAAGCCCACATTAGATCAGTCCTCCTTCCCATGGCATTGGGCCCTCGCCCCACTCATACTTGTCAGATTCCGGTTTGCCGGTGATGACGGACAGCTGCGTCAGCGCATTGTATTTTGCAGCATAGTCGGCAAGCGCGTCCAGACGCTTCTGCAGCAGTTCCCGCATCAGTTTGATGCCGTGCTGGCAGTCAGGGTGCGTGTCGAGATAGAGCGTCAGGTCGTTGATCGCAAAGCCGACCGCGGCGATCTCGTTCATTGCCTTCTCACGATCCGACATTTTTGCAGTGGCTGCCTTGTCGCAGAACGGACACGGAATATCCTCTGCGGCGTGGAAGTTCATGTTGAGGCACGGGAAGATCGTGCCGTTATATAGAGCGGAGTCCAGCTCGTAAGGCTCGCACCATTCCTGGATCGGAAACGAACCCATGGCAAGGGATTCCGGAGTACATGTGCATTTGTTCATAAAACCCTCCATTTCTGAAAATGCCTGTTGGCAAATTAAAAGGTTACACGGATTATTTTCTGAAAATGCAGGCAGAATATACTGGTTCATATTGGGAAAAAAAGTGCTCTGAAGTACATAAGAGGTAAACAGATGAATGCAGATAAACTTGATCTTTTGCTTGATAGGGCACAAAAAGATATCGTGGCAAAAAATGGAAGAAAAGGGTATGATATCAATAACCATTGGGAAAAATGAAAATCGCAGAGAAACACTTGCAAAAAATACAAAAAGCTGATATACATTACATATACACTGAAAAACGGGAGGATATACACAGATGTACAGAGCAGGAATTGATCTAGGCGGAACCAATATCAAGGCGGGGATCGTCGACGAGAACCAGAAGATCGTCATGCAGACGTCCGCGCCGACAGGGGCGGAGCGCTCGGCGGAGGAAGTCATAGCCGACATGGCCGGGCTCGTGAAGCAGCTGATGGAGGAATTGAAGATAGACGAGAGTGCGCTCGCGGGTATCGGTGTCGGCTGTCCGGGGCTCGTGGATGCGGAGGCGGGGATCGTGCGGTATTCCAACAATATCAGCTGGGAGAATGTGGCGCTCGTGCAGGAGCTTGGTAAATACTTTTCCTGCGGGATCCGCATATCCAACGATGCAAACTGTGCGGCGCTCGGGGAAGTGAAGGCGGGTGCGGCAAAGGATGTGTCAAACGCGATCCTGCTCACGCTCGGGACAGGCGTCGGCGGCGGCATCATCCTGAATGGAAAAGTCTTTGAGGGAAGCAACGCAGGCGGTGCAGAGCTCGGACATATCAGCATGATCATGGGCGGTGAGCCGTGCACCTGCGGGCGCCGCGGCTGTGTGGAGGCGTACGCGTCTGCCACGGCGCTGATCCGGGATGCAAAGCGGGCAGCGGCGGCGGACAGGAACTCCCTCATGAACCAGATGTGCGGGGGAAAGATCGAGAATATGAACGGGAAGATCCCTTTCGATGCAGCGCTCGAGGGCGACGAGGCGGCGAAGGAGGTCGTGGAGAATTATTATACATATCTTGCGGAGGCGATCGCAAACTATGTCAATATCTTCCGGCCGGATGCCGTGCTCCTGTCAGGCGGGATCTGCAACCAGGGAAGCCGTCTGACAAAGCCGGTGGAGGAGCACCTGAGTTTTCTGTGCTTCGGCGGCGACAGGGCGTTCGTGCCGCCAGTGCGGTGCGCGATCCTCGGCAATGACGCCGGCATCATCGGGGCAGCCAATCTCTTATAAAAAATGATATAAAATTGATGGAAATAAAGAGCCGCGGGTATCAGTTCACGAAGATCCCTGCGGCTCTTTTCAAAGTGCGGATGTTATTTCTTGGCAATTCCTTCACAGTGGAAAATATAGTTATGTAAATCCGTTGCGGTTTGGTACAAAAGATGGTATACTGAAATCGTTACATATTTATAAATTGAACGGAGGAGATATGATGAGAATCACAAAATCAACAAAGCGTGCCTGCGGCATTCTGCTATTGCTGTTCGTCATGGTGCTCGGCATCCAGGTAAATGCGGCAAAAGCGCTGAATCAGGCATTCGCGACCTCGGCCAGCAGCATTCTGTTGGATAAGGCGACCATATCCTATACGGCGGCGCTGCCGGAGATCCCGGCGAGTGACGACGGCGTGCTCTACCTGTTTGAGATGCAGCCATACGAGTACGCGGTAGCGCCCACAGCGGTGCCGGTGGCGTCAGCGCCCGCATCGCTCACGCCGGCTTTCACAGTGCCTTACACAGGGACAAGGCTCTATACCAAACTCGGTCTCGCGGTGAAGTCCGGCGGTCAGAATGTGCTGATCGCGAACCCGCAGTACATCGCCAACCCCGAGCTTCTCGCCACGCACACGAAGGCAAGGCAGGCAAGACCGCTCAAGTCGGAACAGGGCAAGGAGTTCTGCAATCTGTATATGTCAGAAAATGCAAACGGAGTCATATCGGGAAGGTACACGACTGCGCAGATCATGAACAACGGCGGCAACCAGGCGATCACCAATCCGTATTCAAGGGCGGCGATCATGCCGACAGACACGCACCCGGTAGCGCCGCAGCACTATATGCTCAACGCGTCCGAACCGGCAGGCATCACGGCGATCGCATCCGAGCTGTCGAGGGTCGCGGCAAACTCTACCATAGAGAATTTTATCGTGGGAAACGAAGTCAACGTCCGCACATGGAACTACATGATCTGGACCGACTGGGACAGCTATATCAGGGAGTACATGCAGACCTTCCGCGTGGCGTACAATGCGATCAGGAGCCAGAACGCGAACGCGAGAGTGTTTGTCTGCATCGACCAGAACTGGGACAGGAACCGCCCGGCCGGACATGCGGAGTACTATGAATATATTGATGGAAAGGATTTCCTTGAGAAGTTCAACGCGATGGTCGCAGCCGAGGGAAACATCGACTGGGGCGTGGCGCAGCATCCGTATCCGGTACCGCTCACCTATGCGAAATTCTGGGATATGTCGGGATGCCCGAGCGGCGGTTACATGGCAGCGCAGGTGTCCTCAGGCAAGATGATGACCTTCCAGAACCTCTCACTGCTCACGAACTACCTGCAGACGCCGCAGATGCTGAGTCCGACAGGTGCAGTCCGCCACGTGATCCTCAGCGAGATCGGACTGACCAATGCGCAGGGCGTGGAAGTGCAGGCAGCGGCGCTCTATGCGTCCTATGTGGCAGCCAAATCCAATCCCTATGTAGAGGAGATCATCTACCTGCTGAGCTACAGCGAGCCGCAGGTGGACACCAGACTTTCCGGTCAGTCACAGCTTGTGTACAACAGCCTCGGCACAGCGCAGGAAGCCGTTTATGATGCATGGGCAAAGGCGTTTATCGGCATCAGCGACTGGTCGCAGGTCATTAAATAGGAAACAGGATGATCAATGGGCAAAATAGATAAAAATAAGCAGATCAAGAGGGAGTCCCTGTTGGAGACAGCATTCCGGCTTTTTACCAGCAAGGGGATCCAGAAGACATCCATATCGGAAATCGTCGAGGATGCGGGTGTGGCGAAGGGAACCTTCTATCTGTATTTTAAGGACAAATATGATATCAGGAACAAACTGATAGCCCACAAATCGAGCGAGGTCTTCAGAAGAGCGGACCTCGCTCTTAAAGCGACCGATATCACAGGGCTTGAGGACAGGGTGGTCTTTCTCGTCGACCACATCATCGGCCAGCTCGTGGAGGATCAGACGCTGCTGGGATTTATCTCCAAGAACCTCAGCTGGGGCGTGTTCAAGAACGTCCTCATCGCCGGGGATGACAGCGATGTTGATTTTTATGATATCTATCACTCCATGTTCAGCGACGAGGGCCGGTTTGACAATCCGGAGGTGATGGTGTTCATGATCATCGAGCTGGTCGGTTCCACCTGTTACAGCGCGATCTTATATCAGGAGCCGGTGGGGATCGACGAGCTGAAACCCTACATTCTCCGCACGGTGAGGGGAATCATGGCGATGCACCGCACCGCGGGCAGGGCGGAGCCGGACGGCGGCATTCAACATGAAATTTGCAAAAAAGTATAAAGTAAATGAAAAAAGATCCGATAAATTAAATATAAAAGAACTAATAACATAAATAATTGACTAGTTGGGAAGGAGGAGTCCGGTATGCGTATAGATGCCTACAATCAAATACAGCAGATTTACGGAACGAAAAAGTTAACCAAAACTGAGAAGAAGGCAGCAGGAGCAAGCTTTCAGGATCAGCTTATGCTCTCAGCAACGGCCCAGGATGCTTCCGCAGCAAAAAAGGCACTCTCGGCAACGCCTGACGTGCGACAGAATCTTGTTAGTTCCATCAAGGAGCGCATAGACAATGACACTTATGAGGTAGATGTGGAGGATTTTGCAGGAAAGCTTTTGGAAAAGTACAATGGCCTGTTTTAAGTGAGGTGTACAGGTGGCAAGCTTATTGGAAAACTTGATTGACGTGCTCGACAGTGAGAATGCACAGTATGAGAGGCTTGTGACACTCGCGGAGAGCAAGACTTCCGTCATCGTGGCGGGAGACATCGAAAACCTGGGAAAGATCATGGAAGAAGAACAGGAAATCGTAGGCAGAATCCAAGGAATGGAGAAGAATAGAAATAAATTTCTGGCTGATATTGCCAACGTAGTTAACAGGGATGTTGAATCATTGAAACTCATAGACCTGATTCAGATGCTCGAATCAATGCCCGACCAAAAGCAGAAGCTTGAGGACGTGCAGACAGATCTGAGGAAGACCATAGACAAACTGAGAGAGACGAACGGCAAGAATCAGCTGCTCCTCTCAGAACGGCTGGATATGGTGAACTTTAACCTCGATATGATACGGGCGATGAAGTCTGCGCCGCAAACAGCCAATTATAGTAAAGATGCATATACAAACGGACAATCGCTTGGTATCTTACATGGTGGTTTCGACGCGAAACAATAACGACGAAACACGAGGTGAGATACCATGTCTTTGTTTGGATCATTATATTTAGGCGACAGCGGCATCCGCACGTCGCAGAGTGCGCTCCATACCGTAGCGCACAATTTAACAAATCTGAATACGCCCGGATATGTCCGCCAGCAGGTGGCAAATACCGATACAGTATACACGCATGGAGGCTATTCCGTCAGGGGATGGCAGCAGCAGGTAGGGACCGGCTCCAAATATGCTGAGTGCAGACATGTCAGGGACGAATATCTTGATAAGGCATACCGTGAGGAATACGGCAGGTCATCCTATTATGAGATCTCCTACTCGGCGATCCTGCAGATCGAGGATATCATAGGGGAGCTTGACGGAGCGGCATTTAAGGAGTCTGTGTGGGGGACCACCGGATTGTGGGCATCCATGCAGGAGTTGTCGAAGGATCCGAATAACACCGTCAACATGTCCATGCTGGTGTCAAAAGCGGCAACCTTCATCGAGAATGCTTCGGCTGTGTACAATTCACTGAAAGAGTACCAGAACAATCTGAACACTCAGATCAAGGATTCCGTCAAAGAGATCAATTCCATCGGAAAAAGAATTTTTGAATTGAATAAAGAGATCATGAGGGTCGAGATCGGCGGCGTTGAGCACGCGAATGACCTTCGGGATGAGCGAGACCAGCTGCTTGACATGCTTTCCGGTTACGGCAATATCACTTACTATGAGTCGGACAATACGATGGTGACAGTGAACTTCAACGGCTCGAGCTTCGTCAACGAGGCATGTGTGTTTGAGATGGAGCTTGCCACCGACAAGGACACTGGTTTTGTGACACCGTACTGGAAACAGAATCTCACCTACAAGAGAGACGCGAATGGGAATACGGTGCCGGATTATGAGAGCGCCCAGGTCTTTAACCTGAAGGAGGAGATATCGACGGCATCCAAGACCGATGTCGGATCGCTCAGGGCACTGCTGCTGGCGAGAGGAGACCATGTGGCAGACTACACGGATCTCGAGGTCGGTGCATGTACCGATCTGAAGCTCGATAAACTCGGTATCCGGGCAGATCAGTATGACGAAAATGACGGACTCAAATATTACAAGGATAATGTGTCGAAATCCATTGTCATGAACATGCAGGCGGAGTTCGACAATATTGTCCACGCGATCGCGACCAAGATCAACGAGGTGCTCGCGGAGAACTGCGACCCCAAGACAAAGTATCTGTGCAATCCGGACGGCTCTCCGATGCAGATGTTCCAGAAGTCGAACAGCCCCGCATATGAGAAGGTGACGCTGAGCAGCGGCGAGGCGGAGATGCTGAAGGCGCAGGGTGTGAAGCTCTATCAGATCTACAACGACGATGAGGAGCTGGTTCCCAACGTGTACTGGAGATATGTTGAGGAGGACGCAAACCAGCCGAATACCTTGTACAACTGCGAGAATATGAAGATCAACCAGACGCTCCTGCAGTCCCCTTCCCTGCTCAAGTTTACAGGGGACGAGAATTCGGTGGACTACAACATCGGCAAGAAGTTTGTGGATGCATTCGCCAACGCAGGGATCTATCTGAATCCTTATGCGACGGACATCAGCAGCTTCGAGAAGTGTTATCAGGATCTGATCGCACAGACGACATCGTCGGGGTATGTGTTTGGACAGCTGTATGATCTGGAGCAGCTTGCACTGGAACAGGCGGACAATGAACGGCAGACCGTCATCGGCGTATCGTCTGATGAGGAACTGGAGCATATGATCATGTATCAGAACGCGTACAATGCGGCAAGCCGGTACATCAACGTGATCAATTCCATGCTTGATACACTGCTCGGTATGTGTGCATAAAGAATATAAAGATCTTCTAAGGTTTGATGTGTGAAGTGATCCAACAGGCGTCAGAAGGAGCCGCCAGTGGATCCGGGATTCAGAGGTATTCGTATATAATGGAGGAGAGTATAGATGGCATCAGCATTTATGGGGTTAAACATCGCGTATTCGGGGTTGGTGGCCTCGAATGCCGCGCTGAATACAACGGCGAACAATATCGCGAATATTGAGACAGAGGGCTATTCGAGACAGGTCGTCAATCAGACAGCATCCGAGGCGATGCGCACGTTTGCGAGTTATGGCTGTGTCGGAGCCGGTGTGGATACGCTCGGCGCGGAGCGTGTCAGGGATATCTACTATGACGAGAAATATTGGAACAATAATTCCAAGCTCGGCGAGTATGACAAGAAGCAGTACTACTGCTCGATCATAGAGCAGTATCTGATGGATGAGAGAGGAACGAACGAGGTAAAGGGGTTCACCACGATCTTTAACGAGTACCATTCTGCGATGGATTCTTTCTCAAACCATACGGACGAGGTGGATCACGCACTGGAATTTATCGGGAAAGCAGGGAATCTTTGCGAGTACTTTAATATATTGTACAATAATTTTCAGAAAATGCAGACGGATATCAACGACGAGATCAGGATCAAGGTTGATGAGATCAACAATGTGTCACAGCAGATCGTCCTTTTGAACAAGCAGATCAACATGGTGGAGGCAAACGGAACCGTTGTGGCAAACGACCTCCGCGACAAGCGTGACCTGCTGATCGACCAGCTCTCGGCTGTGGTGGATGTGCAGTGTGAGGAGAAGATCATCAAGGACGACAGCGGGAAGGACAGCAACCTCAAAGAGTATATCGTGTCCATCGCAGGCGGACAGACACTCATCCAGGGGGACAGCTACAGAAAGCTCGAGTGTGTGCAGAGAGAACCGTGGCAGAAAGCGAACCAGAACGACGTTGACGGCCTGTATGATGTGGTCTGGAAGGACACGGGATATGATGTGGGACTCAATGCCGCGAACGTGCGGGGAGAGCTCAAAGGTCTGTACGAGATGCGCGACGGAAACAACGATGAAGCGTTTCACGGAACGATCTCATCGATCGACAGGATGAACAGCACTGTGACGATCATGACGAATGAGAGCTATCTGAACGATATGTCCAAGAGCACCCTGCCGGTTACGAACGGGCAGATCACGCTGAGCGGTGAGAAATATTATTATGATAGTTTCTCTTTTGAGACTGACGCGGACGGCAATACATACTATACGTTCAAACTGTCGGAGGACAGGTCCAAAAATCCTCATACGCTGAGGAATTCGGCAGTTGGGAACAGCGCAAAGGTCGGCGAGCAGGTGAACTATCAGGGCATCCCTTACTATCTCGAGCAGATGAACGAGTGGGTGCGCGATTATGCATATAATTTCAACAAGATCTACGGAGTGGAGAACGCTACGGATTACAACGGCAACACGCACGAGGGCGATATCTTCTATACGGGAAATAACGTTGCGGCAGGCGGACAGTACAACCTCAAGGGTGCGTCGCTCCACGACGAGAGATATGACACTTCGACAGGTACAGGGTATTTCATGCTGACGGCAGGAAATTTCAATGTGGAGAAATCGATCCAGAATGATGCGAGCACGCTCGCTACACATACCGGCGAAGTGGATGGCGTGGCGAAGTGTGACATCATCGACAATCTCAAGGATCTGTCGACGAACAAGGACAAGATGACATTCAGAGGAAACAACGCGGCGAGCTTCCTGATCTGTCTGATGGGCGATTCGGGGCTGAACGCGCAGAGCGCGAATAGCTTCCAGCAGATCTATGCGAACATAGAGGAATCCGTGGCAAACAGCCGTTTTTCGGTCAGCGGAGTGGACAACGACGAGGAGGCTGCGAACATGGTCAAGTTCCAGAATGCATACAACCTGGCAAGCAAGATGATATCCATATTGAATGAGTGCTACGATAGGCTGATCACGCAGACTGGAGTTTAGGAGGTTTTATATATGGCAATGAGAATCACGTCTAAGATGATGCAGGCAACATCACTTAGGAATCTGAATATCAATAAAGTGCTGCAGGAGAAGCTGACAAACCAGATGTCGACGGGCAAGAAGATCACCAGGCCGTCCGATGATCCGGTCATCGCGATCCGTTCGCTGAAGCTCAATTCTTCACTGGATAAGATAGACCAGTATTATGAGAAGAACGCGTCGGATGCTGAGAGCTGGCTGGAACTCACTGAGTCTGCACTCTCCACAGTGAACGAGATCCTGACGAAGGATATCCGCAACAATATCATCTCTGCAAAGAGCAGTTACAAGACTGCAGAGGACAGGGAGGCGGTCATCACCCACCTGAGGAAGGCGATCGAGGAGATCTATTCCACAGGAAATGCTGACAGCGGCGGCAGGAGCATCTTCACGGGCTACCGCACCGATATGCCGCTGTCCCTGACAGCTGCGAAGAATGAGTACAACAGGATCACGGAGCAGTTCAGGAATGACACGATCGACAAGATGACCTTTGTCTTTGCGGGGGATCTTGGCACGATCAATGAGGGCAACTTCCAGGATGTGGATGTGGAGAAGCTCGAGATCTCCTCCAACGAGATCTATCGGAAGCAGCTCGCGTACGGGGATCTGGATCTCAAGCAGAAGGTCGATGCAGATGGGAAGCCATTAGATCCGATTGAGTATGAGTCCAATATCGATATCGGGTATATGTCGGATGCGAAATTTGACGGTACGGGTGTGAAGATTGCCACGACGTCCGTGTCGGCGTATGTGACGATCGATACAGGGAAGATTCCAAATGAGGCTGTGTTTAAGGTGACAGATTCGTCGGTGAATCCGCCTGTTACAGCAGATTTTCGGATCAAGAAGGGGCAGTCCACACCAATCGACAATAATGGCCAGCCGATCACAACATGGCCAGGTAATCTGGGGAATGTAGCGTTTTCCTATGGTGATGACGGCACCATCAAAATGGCGAATAACAATCTTGAGCCCAAGGAGACCGCAAGCATCGGCAGCAGCGTCACCAAGGACGCAAAGGGCAAGAATGTCGTAGAATTTGACAAGAAATTCAAGACCTCGTTTACGATCGAGGATGAGAATATATATGCATCCGGCAGCAACGACGCATACATGTCTGTGGTAGGCGATGCGAATAAGAACAAGATCTCCTACATCGCGGAGACGGGCGAACTGGTATTTGGAGATGCGATCGCAGAGCGCTTCAAGCACCTTCCGGCAGATACCGAACTGCGCGTGACCTATGACAAGTCCGAGTGGAAGAAGGGGGATCTCGATCCGGTACACTATTTTTATACGGAGCGCGAGGGGAAGACTGCGTCGGGGAAAGATAAGATCCTCGTGTTCAATGATAATTTCCTTGACGATCCCAGCAAGAACGGGAAGCAGATCATAGAGTACGATGTGGGAAACAACCAGTCGCTCCAGGTGAACACGACCGCGGATGAGGCGTTCTCGCATGCGCTGGGCAGGGATGTCGAGGAGGTCATCTCCATGCTGGAGGAGTATGGCAGATACCAGAGTAGTCTGGCGGAAGTTGAGAAGCTGATCAACTCCGAGAAATATGACGGAGATGAAGAATTGAAGTCACAGCTCACGCGTCAGAAAGAACTGCTCGGGGAGGCGATGACGCGCGTGCTCGACAAGATCAACAAGCGCTGCGACGAACTCGCCAAGGACTGCGACGGATACTTTGCAGAGACGCAGCTGGCAGGAACCGACTGCGGCGCCAGACTTGCAAGGCTCCGTCTGGTGCAGAACCGTCTGGAGATGCAGCAGACGAACTTCGGTGAACTTGTCAGTGAGAATGAGGATGCGGACTACACGGATCTTGTCATTCAGATGAAGAGTATCGAGATGACCTACCAGGCGGCGCTGTCCTCCATCAGCTACACGATGCAGACCTCATTGCTCGACTTCATACGCTGATGAACAGATATTGATCCATAAACCCTTATAAAAGTGATATAGAGTTGCAGACTTTGAAAGGAGCAAAACAGGAAAATGGTAGAAGTAAATACTAGAATATTTGGCAGAATCGCGATCGAGGACGATAAGATCATCCGCTTTGACCATGGTATACTGGGTTTTCCCGATCTGAGGGATTTCACCCTGATCTTTAACGAGGAGAAAGGCGCGGATTCCAGCATCAAATGGCTGCAGTCCCTCCAGGAGCCGGGATTTGCCCTGCCGGTCATGAATCCCGACCTTGTGCTACAGGGCTACAGTCCGAAATTCGAGGAGGAGCTGTTAAAACCGCTCGGAGACAATCTTGACAGTGAGAATATACTGATGTTCGTCACGGTGACTGTGCCAAAGGACATCACCAAGACCACAGTGAACCTCAAAGCGCCGATAATTGTCAGCATAGAGAACCTCAAGGCAGTACAGCTGATCTGTGATGATGAATCGTACAGTGTGAAGCACGCGATCTATGAGCAGCTGATGGCACAGAGATCAGCGCAGGCATAAGACCATAAAAGGAGGCAGGTAAAGATATGCTGGCACTATCAAGAAAAAAAGGTGAAGCCCTGATGATCAACAACGACATCGAGATCACCGTGCTCGACATCAAGGGAGAGCAGGTTAAAATAGGTATCAGTGCCCCCAAGGAGGTACCAGTATACCGCAAGGAAGTATATATCCAGATCCAGGAAGCAAACAAGGAAGCTTCTGCGAACATGGAAGGCATGGAGCAGCTGGCAAGCCTGTTTGGCGGAAAAAAGTGATCTTATATGTGAAATGGTACAGGAGAAAGGGCAGCTGTCGAGGCTGCCTTTTTACGTTGTGTCAGATATTTAGCAAAGCGGCGATATCAGAATTGTCCTCAAAGTAGTTTACAGTAACGATTTTTCTTCGGGGATCGACGAATTGAGGACATTCATGCAAGGGGCATCCTGAAGAGCAAAATCTGAATTGTGTGGATTACATAAAAAATGAATCAAATATGACGATAATTTGTTTACATAAGGAGCAGTTGAACAACTGCTCCTTTGTTTGTGGGTACTAATCAGAAAAATCAAAATATTCTGAATTTTTTTGTAGGGGTTGCATAATAAAATATTTTGTAGTAATATAAATGACAGATATAAAGTTACATAAAAAATTACCGACATAAAAAATAAGTAACATAAATCTGATAAAATCTTCTAGAACCCGAAAGGGTGTTGCGTACTATGTTATTTAGTTAATAACCGGGAACGGCTGCACAAGCAGGCGCGCCGACAAGCAGCCGGAACCGGATATTATAAATACAACTAAATAAGGAAAAATAAAGCGCGTACCGCAAAAACGGGTAAAAGGATTTGCTCGCGGTACACCCGGATAAGGACGTCCGGGCAGGCAAAACAAGGAGGTAAATTTATGGTAGTACAGCACAATCTTAGAGCTATGAACGCTAACAGAATGTTAGGTATCACACAGGGAACACTTTCCAAGTCAGCAGAGAAGCTTTCTTCTGGTTACAAGGTAAACAGAGCGGCTGATGATGCAGCAGGTCTTTCAATTTCCGAGAAAATGAGAAAGCAGATCAGAGGTCTTTCACAGGCATCTCTGAATGCTGAAGATGGTATCAGCGCAGTGCAGACAGCAGAAGGCGCTCTGACAGAAGTTCATGACATGTTACAGAGAATGAACGAACTGGCAGTGAAGGCTTCCAACGGCACAAACGCTCTTTCAGATCGTCAGACGATCCAGGATGAGGTTGATCAGCTTCTTACAGAGATCGATCGTGTTTCTGAGACGACCAAGTTTAACGAGACCTATCTGTTGAAGGGCGACAGAGATACCAAGACTGTTACAGTTGATGCTCATGATGCTGGTATTAACGGAACATTGACACAGAATACGACCAAAGCGACATTCACGATGAATGAGTTAAAGCTTGGCGATACAGTTAAGATTGGCGGAACAGAGTATACGATCGGTGCTGATGCCGCTACGATCAAAGCAAGTTCTATAAAGAGTGCGACAGCCGGAGAGCTGATCACAGTTGATGGAACACAGTATACAGTGGCTGGTGCTGCAGGTGCGAATGCGGATAAGAATATTTTGGCAATTGATGATATCTTGAAGAAGATCAGTGACGGTAGTTCCGCAGTTTATAACGGCAAGACATATCATGCTATGGTGGATACAAAGAAAGTTGACGGCACAGCAGGAAAAGATAATATCGATGATACAAAGCCACAGGTGATCACAGCCGGAAAAGCATATGAGCTGATCAATGAGGAGCTTAAGATTGCGAGCAGCGTTGGTGCCACAAAGACAGCTGCCCAAGTGGGAACTGCTCCGACAGCAGCAACAAATGGAAAGGTTACGTTCTCAATCACGAAAGGTGAAGTAGACAGAAAAGAAGGTTTGACATTTGCTCTTCATGTAGGTGCAGATGCAGATATGACCAACAAGATCTCTGTTCAGATTGATGCTCTTGATACAGCAGGACTTGGTATCAAGGGACTGAATGTAAAGGACAGCTCAGGTGCAGCAGCAACATATGCGATCGATGCGATTGCAGATGCAGTATCGCATGTATCTTCACAGCGTTCACTTCTCGGTGCAGTTCAGAACAGATTAGAGCACACGATCAACAACCTGGATAACGTAGTAGAGAACACGACAGCAGCTGAGAGCCAGATCCGTGATACAGATATGGCTACAGAGATGGTTAAGTACTCTAACGCAAACATCCTCTCACAGGCAGGTCAGTCTATGCTCGCACAGGGCAACCAGTCTAACCAGGGCGTACTCAGTCTGTTAGGCTAATCAAAGCGATAGATTTTAGCATATAGAGAATACCAGAGACCACCGCGTATGCGGTGGTCTTTTTTCCCTGTCATCTGCGCGCCAAATGACATATAGACCGAGCTGTCATTTCGTTTATTTCGGATGTAGTTATGGGTCTGTATGAAAATCTTCCGGCAGATTGTTGAAATGTTCTATGGTATAGTAGTTCTTTGCATCCTGGATTGGTGACATAAAAATACATCTCTCCGCGCCTTCTTTTTCCCTGTAAATGGCTATATTATAGCAAAGAGCGGAATCGTTGAAAAGAATACGGAGGTTTACATAATTGTGTCTATTTTTGATAAAATTCAAAAAACAGAGAAAATTTAAAAAAATATCAAATTAAGGCTAAAGTATTTTGAGGATACTCCGATATATAAAGTGTAAGCAAGTTAAAAACTCACAAAAAGCTTACAAACAACTGAAAAGTAAAGTGATACGACGTAAAGAATCGCTTAGGACGAAAGGATTCGTTCAAAGATAGATTTGTCGGTTGCTTTCACAAATCTCTTACCAGATAAACACAAGGAGGTATTTATGGTGGTAGTATAGTATAATCTTAAAATGATGTGTTCTGACAAGAAATGTCAGACATCATACAGGCATCCTGCCTGGATCATCGAAGCTGGCATTGTACTGCAGGATCAACGAGCAGATAACGATATGGCAGGTCATTTAATTTTCCGAGACACAGTTTGAAATCAATAGCAGTAAAAAGTAAATCAGAAAATTGAAAACAGATTAGAAAGCTATCATATTAATTAATAAAATGTAAAAAGAGTATCTGTGTAGATTTATTTCATAGGATCTCTATATGTTCTATATGAAATATGGGAATATCGGGTACAGATGAACATGATATTTTTGGAAATGGTTAATAAGGATATTAAACGTTTTCATGAATATAGAGCAAAGCCGGAATGGCTTGCAGATTACAACTAAATATTGGTAAGTACAAGATTGCAGCTGTCTGAAGGTGAAATGGCAGACAGCAAGGCAGGCCAGGGCTAAGTAATGGCATAGCCCTGGCAAAAAAAGGAACAAAGTAACAATGGCGATGCAGATCGCCCGGACAAAAGGAGTTGTCCGAGCCAACGAAGTTGGCTCTGGTATAGGAAATGCCGGATTACTTTGGCAGATCCTATACCATGTAAACACAAGGAGGTATTTATTATGGTAGTACAGCACAATCTTAGAGCAATGAATGCGAACAGAATGTTAGGCATCACACAGGGAACACTTTCCAAGTCAGCTGAGAAGCTTTCTTCCGGATACAAGGTAAACCGTGCGGCAGACGACGCAGCAGGTCTCTCGATCTCTGAGAAGATGAGAAAGCAGATCCGTGGATTGTCACAGGCTTCTCTGAACGCAGAGGATGGTATCAGCGCAGTGCAGACAGCAGAGGGTGCTCTGACAGAAGTTCATGACATGTTACAGAGAATGAACGAGCTGGCAGTGAAGGCTTCCAACGGTACAAATGCACTTTCTGACCGTCAGACGATCCAGGACGAGGTATCACAGCTCCTCACAGAGATTGACCGTGTATCAGAGACAACCAAGTTTAATGAGACCTATCTGTTGAAGGGTGACAGGGATACCAAAACTGTGACAGTAGATGCACATGATGCAGGTATCAATGGTACGATGACACAGAACACGACAAAGGCTACATTCACAATGAAGGCACTGGAGCTTGGTGATACCATCAAGATCGGCGGAACGGAGTATACGATTGGTTCAACAGATAAGACGGATATCACAGGTTCTATTCATGGTGCAAAGGGCGGTGAGCTGATCACTGTAGATGGAACACAGTATACGGTAGTTGAAAAAGCCGATGCAGTCAATGCAGATAAAAATATGCTGCAAATTGACGATATCGAGAAGAAGGTAGCAGAAGGCAGCTCTGTAATCTACAATGGTAAGACATATCATGTCATGGTTGATAAGAAGCAGGCGAATGGTGGAACAACTCCAGATAAGATTGATGATACAAAACCGCAGGTAATCACAGCCGAAAAGGCATATGAGTTGATTAATCAGGAGTTGAAGATTGCGAGCAGCATTGGTGCAACAAAGACAGCTGCTACGATGGGGCCAGTTCCTGCAGCTGCTGATGCAAATGGCAATGTTGAGTTCTCTATCACAAAGGGTGAGGTAGAGAGGAAAGAAGGTTTGACATTTGCTCTTCATGTAGGTGCAGACGCAGATATGACCAACAAGATTTCTGTGAACATCGATGCACTTGACACAGCAGGACTTGGCATTCAGGGTCTGAATGTGAAGGACAGCACAGGTGCAGCTGCCACATACGCAATCGATGCGATCGCAGACGCAGTGGCACATGTATCCGCACAGCGTTCATTACTCGGTGCAGTACAGAACAGATTAGAGCACACGATCAACAACCTGGATAACGTAGTAGAGAATACGACAGCAGCAGAGAGTCAGATCCGTGATACAGATATGGCGACAGAGATGGTGAAGTACTCTAACGCGAACATCCTCTCACAGGCAGGTCAGTCCATGCTTGCACAGGGCAACCAGGCAAACCAGGGCGTACTCAGTCTCTTAGGCTAATCAAAATGATATTTTTTCGGAGGCATTTGGATGTTTGGATGCATTCCGATAAATATAGCGCAATGTCATAAGGACATTGCAAATACAACTAAATATGGTAAAGTACAGATCTGCGGCTGTCTGCAGATAAGATGACAGACAGCCGCAGAAAACAAGGAACAAAATGGCAATGGCGAGCGATCGCCCTGGGTAAAAGGAATTACCCGGCAGTATACGGGATAAGGAAATCTCGGTCAGCGTTCCTTGCTGACATAGGTTTCCTCTCGTTCAAACAAGGAGGTAAATTTATGGTAGTACAGCACAATCTTAGAGCAATGAATGCGAACAGAATGTTAGGCATCACACAGGGAACACTTTCCAAGTCAGCTGAGAAGCTTTCTTCCGGATACAAGGTAAACCGTGCGGCAGACGACGCAGCAGGTCTCTCGATCTCTGAGAAGATGAGAAAGCAGATCCGTGGATTGTCACAGGCTTCTCTGAACGCAGAGGATGGTATCAGCGCAGTGCAGACAGCAGAGGGTGCTCTGACAGAAGTTCATGACATGTTACAGAGAATGAACGAGCTGGCAGTGAAGGCTTCCAACGGTACAAATGCACTTTCTGACCGTCAGACGATCCAGGACGAGGTATCACAGCTCCTCACAGAGATTGACCGTGTATCAGAGACAACCAAGTTTAATGAGACCTATCTGTTGAAGGGTGACAGGGATACCAAAACTGTGACAGTAGATGCACATGATGCAGGTATCAATGGTACGATGACACAGAACACGACAAAGGCTACATTCACAATGAAGGCACTGGAGCTTGGTGATACCATCAAGATCGGCGGAACGGAGTATACGATTGGTTCAACAGATAAGACGGATATCACAGGTTCTATTCATGGTGCAAAGGGCGGTGAGCTGATCACTGTAGATGGAACACAGTATACGGTAGTTGAAAAAGCCGATGCAGTCAATGCAGATAAAAATATGCTGCAAATTGACGATATCGAGAAGAAGGTAGCAGAAGGCAGCTCTGTAATCTACAATGGTAAGACATATCATGTCATGGTTGATGAGAAGCAGGTAGATGGCACACAAGGAAACGATAATATAGACGATACAAAACCGCAGGTTATTACAGCTGATAAGGCATATGAGCTGATCAATCAGGAGCTGAAGATTGCGAGCAGTATTGGTGCAACAAACACTGCTGCTACAGTAGGTAATGCTCCGACAACAGCCAAAGTTGATGCAAATGGTAATGTTGAGTTTTCTATCACAAAAGGAAAAGTTGATAGAAAAGAAGGTCTCACATTCGCTCTTCATGTAGGTGCAGATGCAGACATGACCAACAAGATCTCTGTTCAGATCGACGCTCTTGACACAGCAGGACTTGGCATTCAGGGACTAAATGTAAAGGACAGCACAGGTGCGGCAGCTACATACGCAATCGATGCGATCGCGGACGCAGTAGCTCATGTATCCTCACAGCGTTCATTACTCGGTGCAGTACAGAACAGATTAGAGCACACGATCAACAACCTGGATAACGTAGTGGAGAACACGACAGCAGCTGAGAGCCAGATCCGTGATACAGATATGGCGACAGAGATGGTGAAGTACTCTAACGCGAACATCCTCTCTCAGGCAGGTCAGTCCATGCTTGCACAGGGCAATCAGGCAAACCAGGGCGTACTCAGCCTGTTAGGCTAATCAGCCGTATGATGCACGTAATTGCATAAGATTCAGGATTCAAATAAGGAGCCGGGCAGCGCAGGCTGCCCGCTCCTGTGACAAAAGTCTGTAAGACAAAACAATCGTTCATCGGACAATCAGATTGCCGGTGGATGAATCGGTCATTCGAGATAGACAGGGGTGACCGGATCGTTTGTGATAAACGACAAACTGACAGTTCAGGACAAACCCTGAAAATGCACTGTGTTTTCAGGAAAGGCATATAAAGCCGGTTTCATTTTCACATAGGTGCACCTGCCTACCACAGGAACTCCCAACGCCGGTGTGATACAGATGAACCCAATTGTCACTGGACACAATATTTGCGTTAATATGCTTGAAATTGGTACTTACCATTTCACATATATGGAGAACTGCCGCGTGTGCTGCGCGGCAGTTCTCTTATTGATGCGCTCTTCAGAAAACATAATTTTATCTTGTTACCTGTGAATAGAGCTGGCGGTACGCCTCGCGACGCGCGGTCTCAAACGCCTGTCGGAGCGTCCCGGACGGCCTCGTCAAAGGTCTTTTTTGTATGACCGTACAGCCATGCATAAGTCATGGTGTTGTCCAGCCAGTCGATCAGGCCGATCACGTCGACTATCAGGCGGTCAGTGCACTCCAGGCGCCTGTATGATTCCGGATAACCGTGCGAGCCGTCATACCAGCTGTGATGGCCGAGGGCGGCCGATGCATAGCGGCGTGTGGACGCGCAGGCAGCCAGGCGCGCGCTGCCCACGACTGTGTGCAGCTGTGTGATCTCGTACTCCTCCTCAAACCACTGTCTTGCAGTCCGGGTAAAAAGACTTATGAAATTGAGCTTGCCGACGTCGTGGAAGACGCCGCTGTTCATCGCAAGATCCAGGACTTCCTGGCGCTTGGCGTCGGGATCGGATCGTTTCTGTACCGATTCGATATCGTCGAAGAAGGCAGGTTCCTCTCTCATGATGAGCTCACAGAAGGCCGATGCGGTTTTGCCGACCACCTGTGAGTGGACATAGACGTCGGGAGCGAAATGGATCAGCAGGTTCTGTTGAAACTCCCCGTAGGGGATGCTGTGCGCCGTCTCGATAAAGGTGGTCGAGAGCTGACGGAGCGAATAAAAGAGCTGCTCGCCTGCTGTATCCTTGGGAAATGCTTCGGTGTAGGATATCACTTTTCGGTAAAGGCTCTCCAGATATTTCTCACGTCCGGGCAGCTGTTCCGGATATTCCCGCAGGTATTGGCAGTAGATGGCGGGAAGGGAGATGACTGCGTAGATGTTATCAGACGAAAAGCCCGCCGTATCGGCGAGATCCATCAGCTCCTCCATTCGCCCGAGCAGTTCCTCGAGCGTGAGCAGTCCGCAGTAGTATTCGATGGCATAGCAGTAAAAAGCCGACCGCATGGGAGGCGCTTCGTTTCTGCTGACTGCCTCCTGGATCCGCCTGTTGTGGACGATATGCGCCGATTCCATGATGGCAGTTACGTCCTGCGGCGTCATGTCGTTCTCGCGGCTGTAGGATATGCTGGAAGTCATCTGCTGGTGTGTCATATAGATGTATCGGTCCCATGGGAGCTCCGGTGTCTTCTGCTGCAGCTCCTCATCCTGCAGGATCTGAAGGGTCTGCCTTGCCGCGCGGATCTTTGCGCTGGCGGATTGATACTGGCCCAGGGCGGTGTTGGCGCGGGAGCGCAGGATATATCCTCTGGTATCCGTATCGTCAATGCTGTCATAGTATTTCAGATACGCTGCGGCTTCTGCAAAACACAGGCGCATCTGTGACATATAATATTCAATGTCGGCCCATTCCAGCCCTACCATTTTGCTGCACATGTTGTGACGTCCGATACCGAGCCAGTACAGGCATCGGATGACCGCTTTGGTGTCCTTGTCGTGCCGTGCGCGGTTCAGCAGCGCCTGGTAGATCCGGCAGAACAGTCCGCCGTCGAGCTCATTCTTTCCATCCAGCAGAAGATGGGAAAACGCTTCCAGTTCTTCAAGCTCCTCCGGTGTGGCCTCAAAGAGCCTGTCAAACAGCGGAAATACTTTATCGCGGAGCAGCTCGATATTGCGGTCGATCTTTGCCATGATGAGACTGCGGTACTGCAGGAGCGTTTCGCAGTATGCCTCAAAAGAACCGCAGCCTGTATCCCTGCGGGATGCGGGCATAGTGAGATCCCTCAGATTGGCGATGTATTCCTCCTGATAGGACTGCATTGTTGATCCCTCCTGACTTTATTGGTTGTAGGACAAGCGTTTGCGCAGGATCTCGAGCAGACGGTCCGGGTCGATCGGCTTGGAGCAGTGCTCGTTCATGCCGGCTTCCTTTGACAGCCGGATATCCTCCACGAAAGCGTTCGCTGTCATCGCCACGATCCAGATGCTTTCTGCGTCTTTTCTGGGGAGCTGGCGGATCTTTCTCGCCGCGTCATAGCCGTTCATAACGGGCATCTGGATATCCATAAAGATCAGATCGTAATAGTCCTCCGGGGAATTTTCAAAAGCTTCCACCGCGAGGAGTCCGTTCTCGGCAGTCTCGATCTGTACGCCTGTCTGTGATAACAATTCTATGGCGATCTCGCGGTTGAATTCGTTGTCCTCGACGAGAAGGAGGCGGTACTGGCCGTAATCCAGCGGCTTTCCCGTGTGGTCGGAGCGGCTTCGCTGTGCCTTGGATGTCAGCTCGGACAGCGCCGCATAGAGCCGGCTCCTGAACAGCGGGCAGGGGACAAAGGCGCTGACGCCGGCTCTTGTCGCGCGGTATTCGATCTGAACCCAGTCTGCCTCTGCGATCATGATGATCGGAAATTCTGCCCCGGCCAGACCGCGCACATGGGCGGCCATATCGAGGGCAGACATATCGTTGAGCTCCTGCCCCAGAAGCAGGGCGCAGGGCATACGGTTCTCGTATTGTGCCTCGGCCAGCCATGTCACTGCGTCCATGCCGTTCTGCAGACGCACCGGATCCATTCCGCCGTCTTTCAGGTATTCGGCGATCTGTTGTGCCCGGCTGTCCATGCTTTCGGCGATCAGCACCGTCTGCCCTGCCGGAAGGGGGCGTTCTTCTGCCGGGGCGGGTGCGAAGGGGATGGAAACATGGAAGCGGCTGCCGCGTCCCTCCTCGCTCTCGACAGAGATCGTGCCGCCCATGCGGTCGAGCAGTTTTTTGACGATCGACATGCCAAGACCGGTACCCTCGATCCTGTTGATTGCAGCCGTGTTCACGCGCTCGAACGGTTCGAAGATCTTCTGAAGGAATTCCTGGCTCATGCCGATCCCGTTGTCCTCACACAGAAAATCGAGCCATATTCTGCGGTCCGTATCCTGAACAGTATGTGCTTCCTGTTCGGGGTGCTGGGAGACTGTTACGTGGACTGTACCGTCCTCCTGTGTATATTTCACCGCGTTTCCGATGATGTTGACCAGGATCTGCCGCAGGTGGAGCGGATCGCCGATCAGATTCTCCTCGTAGATCTGCCCGACCTCCAGATGGAATGCCTGATGCTTCTGTGCGGCCTGCGGGCGCATGATGATCGTGATATCATGTACCATGTCGGCGAGGGAAAACGCTTCTTCGGTCAGTGTCATGCGGCCGCTTGCGATGCGGGACATGTCAAGCACATCGTTGACCAGGTCCATCAGATGTGTCGAGGCGGTCTGGATCTTCTGAAGGCAGTCGAGCACGCGCGGTTTTTCGTCAATGTGCGAGAGCGCGATGGAGGTCATCCCCATGATCGCATTCATCGGTGTGCGGATATCGTGGGACATGTTGGACAAAAAACTGCTCTTTGCCCGATTTTCCTCCTCGGCTGCGCGCAGCGCGGCGGACAGCTCAGAGTTGGCGAGCCGCAGCTGGTTCAGCATTGCCTCGTACCGGGCCTCGTTTTTTCTCTCTTCCATAGTTAGATTCTGTCCTTTCTGACAACAGGCTCTGTGATAGCCTCAAAAGCTTTGATGCACTCACCGGTTCTGGAGCAATCCAGTACCGCATAGAAAATGGAGTCAAAGCAGCCGCCCATGCCCTCTGCCAGAAGCTCCTGCCACCAGGCGGCGATCTGATGCGGATCGTTGCGGAACACGCCGCAGCCGTAGGCGCCAAGTACCAGATCTTTTGCCCCCTTTTCTGCGAAAACAGCCAGCGCCAGCGCCATGCGCCGCCGCATGACGCGCGCTGCCTCGGCGGTATCTTCGCCCTTCAGGCGTACCTGACCCATATTGACTGCGGGCAGTGTCAGCACAGATGCCTTGACGGGAGTTTCCACCAGTCGAAAATTGCCGGATCGGAAGAAGGTCACGTCAGGGGAGTAGATCGCGTGGTCTGTGTACATCATGGAGGTCTGTGCGCGGTTGCTCCGATAGTACTCCTCGTGCGCTGTCAGCGTCCTGTACAAGGTGCCTGATGCCGCGAGACTCTCTTCCTGCGCCATCGCGCCGTTGATGAAACCGCCCCCGGGATTCTTGGCGCTTGCAAAGTTCAGGACACCGATGCTGCTCCTGCCCTCCTTTGCGAGCTTACGGATCGCATCGACTGTGGAGAGATTCTCCACACGTTCGTCCGGTATGCCGGAGCTGTCATTTCTGCTGTATTTTTCCAAAAGTTCTGCACCCTGAGTGGGGGTGATCAGGACGCTGCTGCGTATGGACGCGTCCATGTCCGATTGAATGTCGATCCTTTTTCCTTCGTATTCGTAATATCCCTGATCCATAATCTTCAGGGTTTCCCTCGCAACTGCTTTTCTGTCCATATCGCTCTCCTTTGTTACGTGTTTTCTTTGTATCACATCATAACATATTTCGGGGGAAAGCTCAAATAAATTTGTACATGATATTTCCATACAAAATTTATTTTCACCGCGACCGATCAGTGTCATAATACATCTAATAAGTGTAAGGGTAAGAATCAGTGTACATTGAATGATGAAACGAATCGTTTTGTGTTGTGAATGATATGATAATTAAGCCGGCGGAAAGGATATTATGACAAAAGAACAATTGGGAAATTTGATCATCGCATCGGAGGATGCGATGTACCATGTGGCAAAGACGCTGCTGCGCAGCGACGCGGACTGCGCGGATGCCATACAGGAGGCGATCGTGAAGGCGTTCGCGTCATTCCAGACACTGCGCAGGGACGCATACGCTAAGACATGGCTGATCCGCATCGTGATCAATGAGTGCTATGCTATCATGCGGCGGGAGAAGAAACTGGTGCCGCTGGAGGGTTATACCGTGGAGGAGGAGGCCGCAGAGCGGGCAGACTACTCGGACTTGTATGAGGCGCTCAGCCATCTTGCGGAAGAGATACGGCTCACAGTCACCCTTTATTATATGGAAGGGTACAGTGTCAGGGAGATCGCGGCACTCATGGACACGACGGAGAGTGCAGTCAAAAACCGTCTTGCGCGGGCGCGGGATAAGATGAGAAAAGAGCTGGTGGATGCGCAGTGAGACAGTTGGCGCCGCAGCGGACGGCAGGCTGTTAACCGATGGAATGAGTGTGTATTGTGCCTGGATCTGAGTGGAGCATAGCGTTCCTTGCTTTGTTTCATGGTGTAAACCGGGCGGAAATGGAGATTGAGAGATGAAAATAGAGGATTTGAGGCAGAATTTTCCTGAGATGCCGGCGGATTTAAGACAGATGGTGGAGAATGAAGTGCATAGACAGATCAGGACAGTGTCACAGGGAAGGAGAAGAAAACATATGGCGAAAAAGACAATCATAGCAGCACTTGCGGCAGCGATGCTGCTCGGAACGACCGTGTTTGCAGGGATCCTGTATAAAATGCGCACCGAACCGGTGGGGAAGTACGCGGTAAATACCAGTATCAGTACGGACGGCAGTGAGACGATCAAGGACGATACGGCGGCAGGAGAACAGCCGCAGGAGGTACTTGATATACCAGATGTCAGGATGGTGGTCTCGTATCTGCCGGAGGGCATGGTGGACACAGGGAGCGGCAAGTACAGCTATGCGGACAATCTGTACAAGGGCGGCGTGTCGATCACTTTTTACAGGATGGACACAGGTGATACGCAGTTTGAGATGCTCACGACGGATGTCAGGGAGTCGGAGAATATCCGTGTCGGCGGTCATGAGGGCGTCTACTTCCTGCTGCATGGCGGAGAGGGCGAGGAGGTCTCATTTAACCAGCGCGTGTACGTGGCGTATACGGATGTGCATTATGTGATGGAGATGTATGCGGCGTCGGATGTGACGAAGGAGGAGGTCTTAAAGATCGCGGAGGGTGTCCGTCTGGAGCCCGTCTTGGATGAAAATGCGCAGGATGCCGTGCACGCGTATAACTGGAGCGAGCATCTGGCATCGCGCGGGGAGGCGGCATTGCGCGGGGAGACGGTTGACGATCAGAATCCCAATGGATCGATCCCGAGGTCTGCAATGGCAAATACGCATACGATTGGCGAGTCCTTTGCCGCGGCGCATGCAGAGTCGCCGGAGGACGACTGGAGGGGACTTGGCAATGTGGAGATCAAAGTGACCGATGTGCAGGTCAGTGACAACATCAGCCTGCTCGACCAGTCTATGCTGGACAGCGATGGGAAGGCACAGCTGCAAAAGGAGACGGACGCGTCGGGAAAACTGCTTCCGGTCAGGATCGATTACATCAGGTACGGGGACGGCATCAATTCTCTGAACGAAGTGGTGGAAAGCCGCGAGGTGCCGCAGAAGCTCGTCTATGTCACAGTGGAGTACACCAACACCGGAAGCGGGGCGCTGGACGAGGTCCTGTTCTTCGGAAATCTCATGAAGATCGAGGAGCGGGATGGACAGATGGCACTGTATAGAGAAAGGGCGCCGGAAGGGAGCGCGGCGTGGGATGAGGCAGTGCCCGCGGGCGCGGCGCACTTTGCGGAAATGTGGTATTATGACGTGCACGGCGGGGAGCGGCACAACAATTATATCACGAATCTGGAGGCAGGCGGGACGGCGACCGTGCACATGGCATGGCTCGTGCCCGAGGAGGAGCTAGGGTATCTGTATCTGGACCTGTGCACTCACGGCAGCGCGTATGAGTTTGTCGAGGACTCACTCGCGGTCGGGTATGTGGATATCCGGCAGTGATAGATCGATCGGATCATCAGGACAGGCACAAAAACCACCGCATTGGCGGTGGTTTTTGTGTGCAATATCCAGTGGACTTTCCGCGCCGCTCATGGTACAATAGATAATTATCATTACACAAATCATGCCTAAGGAGTGAATCGTTACAGATATGGAAAACTTAGATTCGAACAAACAGCTGGAGCTGCATTTTCCCGTGATGGAGAATGACGAATATCAAAAAGTACAGGATCAGGAGATCAAGCTGGGCATCGAGCAGGGGCTGGACGTCTCCCTCTATGCAAACCCGGAATTTAACTGGCTGCAGATGGAACAGATCCGTCTGGGGATGCAGGACAAAGTGAATGCCGCCCTCTATGCCAATCCTGCCTACAGCTACGAGTCCATGCGGCAGATCCGTCTGGGACTCTATGCCGGCATCGATCTGCTTCCCTTCATCGACAGAGGTTTTGCAGACGACGATCTCAAGGAGATCCGGCTGGCGCTTTTGAACCGTCTGCCCATTGAACGATGGATGTGGGAGGGTGTGTGTGCGCCGCAGATCCGCGAGATCCGGATCGGACTGTGTGAGGATCTGGACATCACGCCCTATTTTGACAGTCAGTACAATTGGATGCAGATGCAGGAGATCCGTCTGGGACTGGAGAAAAAGCTGGCTGTTTCCCATTATGCCAATCATCTGTTCAGCCACGCACAGATGCGCGAGATCCGCCTGGGGCTGGAGTCTGGCCTGGATGTCTCTGCGTACTGTAGTCTGGTCTGGTCTGCCACGGACATGAAGGCGAAGCGGTGTGCGCTCATCGATCAGAAAAAGGCGAGCAGTACAGGCAAAACGGACAAAAAGAATGCCAGGAAGTCCATATTTGATTCTCTGGACAAAAAGGAATTTGTGATCTCCGTGGAGGAGAACGGCAATAAAGCGTACGCTTACATTCCATGGGTTCCGGGGAATACTGTCGTGAAGGAGGATATCTATCATGATCTGGAGCGGCGGGGGATCGTCTACGGCATCCGGCATGACGCCATCGCTGATCTGATCGACAAGAGGCGGATGAACGAGAAGGTACTGATCGCGGAGGGTATCCCTGCGGTCAGGGGGCAGGACGGATGGTTTGAGTTCTTTGTGCGTCTCGATCTGCCCCGCATCCCGGCCCCGCTCCCGGATGGAAGCGTTGACTACGTCAATATCGAGGCGTTTGAGATGGTGGATGAAGGCGAGAAAATTGTGGTCTACCACCCTGCCCAGAAGGGTTCCACAGGAACTAACATCTACGGTGAGTCCATCCATGCGGAGAACGGGACAGAGAAAAAACCGCTGCGCGGCACAGGCTTTACCATCGCGCCGGACGGTGTGACCTACATCTCGAAGATGAACGGCAAGTTCGAGTTTGTCGGCGGGCGTATCCTCATCACGAACATGCTGGTCGTGCGCGAGGATGTCACAGCGGTTACTGGCAGGCTGGAAGTAGATGGGTCCGTCCATGTGATCGGCAGCATCTACTCCGGTGGCTTTATCAAGGCGACAGGGGATATCATCATCGAGCACAACGTCGAGAACGCGCAGCTCATAGCCGGCGGGAACATCATGATCAAAAAAGGAAGCTGTTCCAAGAAAGACTGCTTGATCGAGGCGGGCGGAGAGGTTTCGGGGAGCTTTTTTGAGGCGGCAAACATCAACGCGGGCGGCGATGTCAAGGCAAACTATATCATGAACAGCAACATCAACACCAGGGGCAGGGTGACTGTAGCCGGGAACAAGGCGAGCCTGCTGGGAGGCAGGATCTGTGCCATCAGGGGCGTTGACACCTATAATCTCGGCAACAGGCTGCATCTGAAGACTGTTCTGGACATCGGCAGGAATGAGCTGTATGCACAGGTGCAGGCGCAGTATGCAGAAAAGCGGGAACAGCTCCTGGAGGAGCTTGACGCGCTGGAGAAGGTGCGCCGCCAGATCCGCATGATGTGTGCCTCCGGCAGGGAAGTGCCGGAAGACCAGCAGCGCAAGGTCTTTGCCGCGGTCGAGGTCAAGACACAGAAACTGGCGGAGCTCGACGGTGAGTCGGCAAAGCTGGCCAACATGACAGAGCAGACGATGAAGGAGCCGGTGCGCGTCCGGGGCAGAGCCTATGAGGGCAGCACGATCACGATCAACGGCATCTCCTATCTGCTGCCCTCGGAGGTGCGGAGAGTGATCTTTAAGCTCAGGAACAAGCAGGTCGTCATGCTGGGCTTATGACGGCAGGCACAGATCATCTAAAATAATAGAAAGTATGGGAAAAACATGAACCGTGATACGATTTTAATCTTTGAAGACAACGCGATCGACCGGGAGATATTAGTCGAAATGTTCCGGTCAGACTACAGGATCCTGGAGGCGGAAAACGGCAGGGAAGGCATAGCGCTCCTGAAAGACAACATCGCCTCCATCGCAGTGGTGCTGCTCGACAATCTGATGCCTGTGATGGACGGATTTACGGTGCTCGAACACCTGAAGGACAAAACGATCTTAAACAGGATACCGTTCATCATGATCACGGGTGATACCTCGCACGAGCTGGAGAGAAAGGGCTACGAGTACGGGATCGTCAGCTACATCACAAAGCCCTACCAGCCCGATGTTGTGAAGCAGGTCGTCCGCAATGCGATCGGCTGGTTTCAGTACAAGATGCAGCTCGAAATGATGGTCAAGAAACAAAATATCAATATCCAGAAGCAGAACAGTGTATTGAAGCAGCAGGCAAAGAAGATCAGCCACATCAACGAAGTGCTGATCGATTCGCTCAGCAACATTGTCGAATTCCGCAACATGGAATCCAAACAGCACATTAAAAGGATCCGTGAGTATGCCCTGTGTCTTGGGAACAGCGTCATGAGACTGTTTCCGGAATACGGACTCACCAGTGATAAGCTGACGCAGATCGGCTGGGCATCCTCGCTCCACGATATCGGCAAGATCGTGATATCGGACAGCATTATACTGAAACCAGGCAAACTGACACCCGAAGAGTTTGAGCTGATCAAGTCCCATACCACCAAGGGCGAGGAGATCATACGGCACAGAATCTGCCTGAATGACCGGGAGATCTACGAGTATGCCTGTGACATCGCCAGACATCATCATGAAAAATATGACGGCAAAGGCTATCCGGACGGGCTTAAGGGGGACGAGATCAGCATTGCGGCACAGATCGTCTCCCTCGTGGACATGTATGATGCGCTCACATCAAAGCGCGTGTACAAGGACGCATACGATACGGAAAAGGCGTACCAGATGATCATCAACGGGCAGAGTGGTTCCTTCTCTCCCAAGCTGCTCAAGGCATTTGCGGAGGTGCGTACAGAGATAGAGCGCCTGCTGACGATGTACCCCGACGAGGAGTCATAAAGCGGGTGCAGCAGAGATAGTAAAGGACAAAAAGGAGAAGGAAATGCAGGGCAATACGAAAATGATCGCAGTGGCAGGCAAAGGCGGTGTGGGCAAGACCTCGCTGGCAGCAGCGATGGTGAAGGTGCTTGTGGAGCGGTATCCCGGCCGCCGGATCCTCGCCATCGACGCGGATCCGGCGGTCGGTCTGTCGACCGCGCTCGGCGTCGATGTACAGGAGACGATCGATGATATCAGGAAGGCAGTCGTGGCGACGGTGGCGGATGGCGACACCAGGACGGCGCTGGAGCTGCTGGCGGAATCAGAGTACCGCATTTATGATGCCATGACAGAGTGCGGCGGCTTTTCGTTCATCGCGGTGGGACGCCCGGAGAGCGCAGGCTGCTACTGCAGGGTCAACAATTATCTGAAGGCGGTGATACAGCTGCTCGCAGACAATTTTGACTATGTGGTGATCGACGGCGAGGCGGGCATCGAGCAGATCAACCGCCGGGTGATGGAGAAGGTGACGCACCTGCTGCTGGTGACGGACTCGAGCCGCAAGGGGACGCAGGTGATCCAGACAATCAGAAAGGTGGCGGACGAGCTTGTGATGTATGAGCGGGTGGGCGCTGTGGTAAACCGCGTCCTGTCGGCAGAGTCCGTGATGCAGATCGACACGGGGGATATCCCTGTCCTGAGCTATATCTATTCCGATGAGAGGCTCGCCGAGGCGGACTTAAAGGGGGAGAGCATATTGGCGCTGCCCGCGGACACGGAGCTTGTGCGGGGAGCAGGGGAAGTTCTCGACAGGATGGGACTGTAATGTGCGCTGACAGGTCTCTGGATGCAGGCTGTCGGCAGAATGGGAGACAGGATGAGAGATTTATCGCAGTTATATTATTTTGAAAAGCTTCTGGAGGAGGCGGATAACGACCTGGTGCGCGAGGGTGCGGCGCAGGGGCTGCATGCGGTCGGGAGCGTCTGTTCGCTGATACCGGAGCCGCTTCTGAACCTGCCGGGGTGTTTTTCCGTGCGGCTTCGGGCGCCGCGGACCGGTTCGATCGATATCGGTACATATTATATGTCGAGTCTGCTGTGCGAGTGCTGCCGTGCGGTACTGGAGCGCGCGGTGGAGGGCGGCTATCAGTTCCTCGACTGCATCATCGCGCCGGACGCCTGTTCGCAGATGAACCGGTGCGTGGAGAATATCGAGCATTTGAACTGCATTGAAAAAGAAGGATTTTTTGTCTCTTACTGCGACGCGCCCATGAAATCGGACGATGCCGCGCTGCGGCATTATGTGAGGCAGATGCGGACGCATGTGCTTGCGCCGCTGCAGGAAAAATTCGGCGTCGATATTTCCGAAGAGAGCCTGCACAGGGCGGTAGAGCAGCACAACCAGATCTGCAGTCTGCTGCAGGAGATGTCAGCGTACCGCAGGGAGGAGAATCCGCGCATCACAGGCTATGAGTTTGCAGTCCTGTGCACCGCCTCCTACTGTTGTCCCAAAGCGCTTCTGATCGACAGGCTCGCATCGACGGCGGAGGAGTTGCGGACGAGGGAGCCTGATGCGAGACCGGCATTTCGGGTGAAAGTCGTTGTCGCGGGTTCTGAGATCGACGATCCCGGATTGATCAGACTGATGGAGGAGACCGGGGCGAGAGTTGTCGCTGACCGCTTTTGTTTTGGTTCGCTTCCGGAACGCCTGCCGATCGCGCTGAACGACGCGGAGGACGTGCTGACGCAGGTTTGCAGGCATTATCTGCAGATGGGAAAATGTCCGCGCTATATGAACGCGGAGAAGGTAGCGGAGCGTCAGGACTACGTGCATCAGTTAGTGCAGGAGTACCATGCGGACGGCGTGATCTACCAGCAGATGAAGTTCTGCGATTACTGGGGGTATGAGCGCGCCTACGCGTCGAAAAATATGCGGGAAAGCTTCGGTGTGCCGACGCTCTCCATAGACAGACCGTATGTGACAGGAAATTCCGGGCAGCTCAGAACCAGGTTTCAGGCGTTTGTGGAGAGTCTGGAGATCAAGAAACTGTAGGAGATCCGTGTCGCCGGACTTGCGTGAGGGCATGGATAGATCCCTGGATGTCCAAAGTGAGTGATCTGTAGAAAAATAAAAGAAAGGCGTGGGAATAGACAGATGGGAAAGCAGATGGGGAGCGAGAAGCTTGGTTTGTTTTATACGGGCAGAAAAGCAAAGAAGCGGCGTGAGTGGCGCGGCGTCAGGGACACGTTCTACGATTACCTGCAGTGGCTCCGGATCTGGGGCGTGCTGATCGGTTTCGCCGCAAAGCCGAATAATGTAAAAGCGTTTTTCCGGTATCGCTGGATGGTCAATTACCTGGTGGTGCCCGACTTTTTCGACAGGCACACAGAGGGGATGAGAGGCACACAGCTTCGCATCACGCACACGGCGCTCAGCATCGTCGTCATCGATATGTGCAAAGCCATGACGAGAATGTTCCGGGCGGATCCTAATTGCGGAAACGACGGGAAGCTCCGGAAGAAAATGGTATTGTTTGATGAGAATATGATGAGCGAGATCATGAACGGGTTTCCGAATCTGATCTGGACTTCGGTAGAAGTGCCCGCGGTGTACACCTGCGCCATGATGGTCCAGGACGGCGTCGTGCACTACACGGACGCGGCGCAGACATATGGTGTCCCGTCAGATGTCTGCCCGATGCCGCTTGCGGAGCTTGGCGTCGCGCTTGAGGACGATTATCCGCGGATCGGGGCGTGTGCGGTGCACTGCAACACGACATGCGACGGCAGCCTGATGGGAAACAGCATCGAGGGTCAGTATTTTGGCATTCCGACGTTTGAGCTCGCGGTGCCGATCCGCCATACCTATGAGAGTGTGGAACCGTATGCGGTGGAGGAGATCCAGAACTGCATCGCCTTTATCGAGAAGCACACCGGGGAGAAGTTTGACTGGAACGCTTTTTTCAAGAGCATGGAGCTCTTTAATGCCGAGACGCAGAACATGCTCGACTGGTTTGAGATCAGCCGCACGAAATACCCGCAGATGATCGGGACGAACCTCGCGCTCTACCGATACTGCGTCTACCAGGCGACCGGCGGCAGATATGAGGTGTTTCGCAAGGTCGAGCAGAAGCTGAATCGCTATGTGCAGCGAGGGTATGAGCGAAAAGAGCTTGTCTGCAGGGAGATCAGGCACCGTGCGATCACATGGGGCGTGCAGTCGGCATACTACACTGCCTTCACGGTCTGGTTGCAGAACTGCTGGGGCGTGGCGGCGCTCGTGGATATGCTCAGCCTCTGCTCGACGCGCATGGTCGACACGCAGGACAGGGAGCAGGCGCTGAAGGATCTGGCATACCTGTATGGGAAGATGATCATGCGCAGCCGCTCCAACGGCGGTTATGAGGTCGGTGTGGAGGATCTGTGGCGCTTCTGCGAGAGCTTTGACGTGGATGTGGTCATCATGTACTGCCACATGGGATGCAAGGCGATGTCGGGTTATCACGGGCTGTTTGAGGAGGAAGCGAGAAAGCGCGGTATCCATCTGATCTGGGTGAACCACAATCTGATGAAGCCGGAGGATGGTTCGAGGAAGAACATGCGCATGGAGGTCAACCGTTACATGCGGACAGTTTTCCGCGAGGAGCCGCTGGACCCAAGTCTGGAGGATTTTGATGATGACAGGAACTGGTAGGAGGTATGAAAATGAGGTATTTCGGCGGTTGTGACGCGGGGAGTACATACACAAAATGTGTGATCATAGACGAGAACAGCAGGATCGTGGCGCATGTCACCAGCAAGAGCCGCATCAATCCCGTGCTGAGCGCGGAGGCGGCGTTAAACGAGGCGGTCTCCCAGGTGGAGGGACTGCACTCGGCACAGGAGCTGGCGTACCTGGTCGGTACCGGTTACGGGCGGAACAAGGTGCCCTTTGCCGATGAAAATATATCCGAGATCAGCTGTCACGCGATGGGTGTACATATGGCGGATCCCAGTGTGCGTGCGGTCATCGACATCGGCGGACAGGATGTCAAGGGCATCGCCGTCGATACGGACGGCACGGTGCTCAACTTTGCGATGAACGACAAGTGTGCGGCCGGTACAGGGCGCTTTTTTGAGAGCATGGCAAACGCCTTTGAGATGTCGCTGGAGGACTTTTCCAAACTGTCCTTAAAGGCGAAAAACGTGATACCGATCACCGCGCAGTGTACCGTGTTTGCCGAGAGCGAGGTCGTGTCCCTTGTCGGGGAGGGAAAGCCGATGGAGGAGATCGCGGCGGGCATACAGCTCTCCGTCGCGAAGCGGTGCTTTGTCATGGCAAAGAAAGCAGGGGCCACAGACCACATCGCATTGACAGGCGGCTGTGCCAAGAACGAGGGGCTCAGGCAGGCGATCGAAAAAGTGCTCAGGATCAAAGTGGTGGATCTGCCGGTCGATCCGCAGCTGATGGGCGCGCTCGGGGCGGCGGGTTACGCAAAACGGAAAGGGCACGTTTGACGGAAAGATATAAAAAGAAGGATTTTCTTTTTGGTGTGTCTGTGTTATAATCATATTTGTGATGTGGAAAAAGTACAAGGCATAAGAGAGCAACTATCAATGTATTTTTTTATGGTTCCTAAAGAAGTGTTTAGGATACGAAAGGGAGAAGAGAATGAGAAGAAAAACGAGTATTATTTTGACTGCGCTCATCATGGCATGCTCTGTGACAGCGTGCCAGGGAGCAGTGTCGTCCGTCACGAAAAATGTCATAGAGAAGAACGCGGCTGACCAGAACAAGGAGACTGCGCAGCCAGAGGAGTCTGAGACACCTGTGAGCACAGAGACGGAGCTGTCGAGTGACGAGCAGGAGGAGCAGGAACAGGAGCTTTACAATTCATATATCGAAGTCAACAACTTTATGCTGGGCAGAGTCAGTGATTCACTGGAGCGCTATTTTAATTATGTAGATATCGAGCAGGAGGAGTTTGCGCTGCTGGATCCGGACTATGACTATTTTGACTGTTATTCCCTGTCGGAGTACAACATTGAAGAGGTTGAGAACACATATGCGTTAGCGAGCGGCAAAAGCGACAAGAGCGCGCTGGACGAGGCCTATCTGGAGATGTATCCGTCCCTGAGTCTCGTGATCTCAACGCTCAATGATATTGAGACCTATACGGAAATGAAATCCTATCTGGATGATGATTACCAGAAGGCAAAGGAATTTCATGAGACGCTGATGGGCGCGCTGGTAGAGTATGTGGATGCAGGGGATCAGTTCATGGCGGAGCTGGACATTGTAGCCAGTGAACGGCAGGAAAAGGCATACGAACAGATGAAGGAAGAGGGGCTTGAGGTATTCTATGCGATGAACAGGGTACTGGACCTCGCAAATGATATAGAGGACGAACTGTATGAGCAGGGTGTCTGGGATGAAAATATCCTGGATATGGATCTGGAAAAGATCCAGCCGCTCTACGATGAATTTATAGAAAATGTGGATGCACTGATCGCGTATGACGGCGATGAGGAAAAGCTTGCGGCGGAAGGGATCTCCAAGTACGGCTGGTGGGACAGCTTTATGAGGGACCTGAAGGATACCAAGGTTTCTCTGACGGAAGTCCTTCAGAAAGTGAAAAATGGGGAAGAGCTGAGTCAGTTTGATATGAATTCGCATTTTTCAGGTGACTGCTCATTGTCTTCTTTTGATGCAGGACTCTCATCACTGATCAATGACTACAATAATATCATCGATATGGGTTAAGGTTCGCTCGTCTGAAGACCGGGCAGGAGGGAAGTCGTCATGATGGTACTGAAACTATTGTTTGGCGTGGTGATCATGGCAGTGGTGTTTTTCATGCTGACATTTACAGTTTATTTTTTCAATCTCGACATGAAAATGGCAGCAAGGATCATGCCATGGATATCAAAACGCTACGATAAGGTAAAGAAGGAAAAACGGCTGTGATCCTGGGAGAACATCTGGATATTGGAAAGGCTGGGGCATGAACTTCTTCGACGGTATGATCAGGGAGATCAGGGGACAACTGAATCAGCTTGCGGCTGCGGACGATGCGAGGCTGGCGGAGCTGCCGGGGACATGGAGGGACGTGGGCGAGCATCATATGATACTCGGCAGTGAGATGGCATACGAGCTTGGCGGGCGTGGCACGCTGGGTCTGAGTGGCTGTTTTTACACGACACAGCCGCTGCTGGCGCCGCACGGGGTGTACCTGTATGGAAGCGACCTTGCACAGATTACAGAGAGCCGTTCTTATGTGCGGATCGTGTTTGTCCAGCTTCAGGGGGATATGGACGAGGAGGCGCTGTACCGGAAATTCCGCGAGATCGACTATGTGCGCTATCATATCCACCCGGAGGGCTATATGGCGCGCATCTCGCCGGTAAGCCAGCGGGAGCCGGTGCGCATCAGCAAGAGGGTATTGACGGACAAAAAGATGAGCTTTGCCGCGATCGGGCAGATGTATCTGGAGCGGTATCAGAAGATCTCCGATGTGATGAATGTCAATGTGATCTTTGTCACACACAGGGATTTTGACTACCCCGCCATGGAGCGGACGCTTGGCAGGGCAGAGCGGATCACGCAGTCTCTCAACCACATTTTTACGGATTTTAATATGGACTGTGATACCTGCAGTCTGAAAACGGTGTGCGACGAGGTGGAGGGCTTGCGTGAGCTTCACTTTGGACACGTCTGAGCAGGACTTTTCTGCCGCATCAGAAGACACTGGCGCCGGTTATGGCGTATCGTGTTTTTTGATGCGGCAGATCTGTTTTGGAGGGAAATCATCTGGCATACAGCATAAAAATGTAAAAGAGAACCGAATATACACATTATTTCGGAAGAAAATAACAGATTAGTGCTGTATAATAAGATGGAGAAAAGTTCGGGACAGAATGAAAGTACTTCGAAAGGGGAGTCAGCGATGAAGGATTTTGAGAGAAAGATGTTGCCAAGAAAAAGTATCGACACGGAGACCTGGTTTATCGAGTGCTATAGGAGGCATCAGGGGCATCCGATGAAGATACTGATATCTTTGTATAAGGGGAACTATCACAAGTTTGTGCTGGCAGTGGTCAGTTTTTTCATCAAGCACGCCTGCGTGTGGGTGCTGCCGATCCTGACGGCAAATATCATCAACGACGTGACGGCGTACAATCCCAACACTGTGCGCAATATTATATTTTATACGGTCTTTGAGGGCGTGCTGATCATGATCAACGTTCCTATGAATTATCTGTACACTGCTTACAAAAGCCTTGCGACACGCTATGTGGAGACCGGGCTCCGCAAGGCGCTGGTGCGGAAGCTGCAGCAGCTCTCCATATCGTATCATGTGGAGACGCAGTCCGGCAGACTGCAGTCAAAGATCATGCGTGATGTGGAGGCGGTGGAAACACTGTCGACACAGATGTTTCTCAATATACTGAATATCGTCCTCAATATCGGGGTCGCGCTGATCGTCACAGGCTCCAAGAGCAAGACTGTCCTTGTGTTCTTCGTGTTCGCGGCGCCGATCGCGGCGGTCACGATGGTGTCTTTTAGAAACGTGATGAAGAATAAAAACAGGGAATTTCGAAAAGAGATGGAGGAAACCTCCGCGCGCGTCATGGAGATGGTAGAGCTTGTGCCTGTGACAAGGGCGCATGCGCTCGAGGACGAGGAGGTGCGGAAGATCAGCAGCCAGCTCTTTGCGGTGGCGGAGAAAGGGTATCAGCTCGATGTGGTGCAGGCGCTCTTTGGCTCGGTCGGCTGGGCGATCTTCCAGATCTTTCAGGTGATCTGTCTGGCGTTTACCGGATACCTTGCCGTGAAAGGAAGCATCCAGGTGGGGGATATCACGCTCTACCAGAGCTATTTTTCCACCGTGGTCAACCAGGTGTCGGCGATCGTGACGCTGCTTCCGATCATCGCCAAGGGCGTGGAGTCTGTGAACTCGATCGGGGAAGTGCTGCTGTCGGAGGATGTAGAGCACAACGAGGGGAAGGAAAAGCTGTCTGATGTGGAGGGCGTCTTTGATTTTGAGGAGGTCGGCTTCCATTACAATAACAGTGAAAATAAGGTTCTCAATCAACTGAACCTGCATGTGGAGCAGGGACAGACGATCGCTTTTGTCGGGGAGTCGGGCGCCGGGAAGTCCACCATATTGAACATGGTCATCGGCTTTCACATGGCGAGCGAGGGCAAAGTCCTGCTCGATGGGCGCGATATGAGCCAGATCGACCTGCACACCTACAGAAGATATCTGGCGGTCGTGCCGCAGACATCGATCCTGTTCTCGGGGACGATACGGGAAAACATCACATACGGCTGTGAGCATGTGACTGATGAGGAGCTCGCGGAGGTGGTGCGCGCGGCGAATCTGACTGATCTGGTGGAAAGTCTTCCAGGAGGGCTTGACACGGCGGTCGGCGAGCACGGCGGCAAGCTGTCCGGCGGACAGCGCCAGCGGATCGCCATAGCGAGGGCGCTCATACGCGATCCCAAGATCATCGTACTGGACGAGGCAACATCAGCGCTGGACAGCATCTCGGAGAAGATGATCCAGGAAGCGATCAACAATCTGGTAAAAGGCAGGACCACGTTCATCGTGGCGCACCGCTTATCGACGATCCGGGATGCGGACAGGATCGCTGTGATCGCGGATGGAAGGTGTGTGGAATACGGTACGTTTGAGGAGCTGATGGAGCTGAAGGGCGAGTTTTACCGCATGAAAGTGCTGCAGAGCTGATCATGCCACGTAGCAGTACATAAAGATAAAGTGACAGATGCTTCCGCCCATGACAAACAGATGGAAGATCTCATGCGAGCCGAAATATCTGTGCAGTGAGTTGAATACAGGAAGCTTCAGCGCATAGATGACGCCGCCGATCGTATAGATGATGCCCCCGGCCAACAGCCAGCCAAAAGCCGCGTGCGGCAGTGTATGCCACAGAGTGCCGAAGACAAGCAGACACAGCCAGCCCATGGCGATGTATATAATGGACGAAAACCATTTGGGGCAGGTGATCCACAGCGCTTTCACGAGCATGCCGATGATGGCGACGCCCCACACGAGGGCTAACAGTGCATATCCCATACGTCCGCCGAGGACGATGAGGCACACCGGCGTGTAGGAGCCTGCGATCAGCACGAAGATCATCATGTGGTCGATCTTGCGGAAGATGCGCAGTACGTTTCCCGTGACATTGACGCTGTGGTAAAGCGCGCTTGCCCCGTATAAAAGGACCATGCTGGCGGCGAAGATGGCAAGGGATACTGCCGTCATGCCGCCGTGCGCCTTTGCGATGAGCGGTGAGGCGGCAATCGCCGCCATAAGGCATGCGATAAAATGTGTGATCGCGCTTCCGGGTTCCCTGATCGTCAATGTCATAATAGTCTCCTCCTCTGATATAGGGTGTATTTCTTATTGCGGGCTGCAAGTGTCATGCCTGTGACAACAAGCAGACTGAAATAAGATATAACATAGTTTTAAAAACTACATATTGATTAATACAATACTACTCCTTATTATATTCAAAGTCAATTAAAATTATAAAAAGAATTGGATACAGTGAAAGAAAGGTTACTGTTCACACAGGACTTAGCATTTACTGCTAAGTCCGTACGAAAACGTACATGCAGCAAGTAAAAATCCATTTGCGAAGCAAATTTTGCATGGATTTTTACCTGTTACTGGGAACGGAGTGAACAGTAACAAAGAAAGAAGAGGACTGTGATCAGTCCTCTTCAATGACATGTATTTCCAGATAGTCAAAGTCGATCTCCTCGACAAAATTGTCTGACGAGAAACGGGTTTTACTGTGTTTCCTGAAATCAGTGATATTGGAATCAAGCCAGATCGGTTTCCCGAGGTCAAACTGGTAACATATCGCTTCGAGCGCATCAAACACTTTATGGGTGCGCGTCTCAGGACGTTCGTCGCAGATGACTGTATCCCTGAGCATATGGTTGTCTTTGAAAGTTCTTGCCCACAATCTAAACATTTTATGATCTCCTTACATCGTCTTGTACTAGCCAATTTTATCACGGATCGGAGAAAATAGAAAGCAGATTTATCTATTTGTGCGTGATCAGTTGGGGCATGAGCGATTACAACGCTCAAATACAGGGATCTGTTCAAGCGGTGCAGCGCAGACGATTGCGTCAGCGCCCTTGCAAATCTGGCCGTCTGCCAGGTTTTTCCACTTTCCTGCGGGCAGATAGACCCTTCGCTCGCGCTGTCCTGCGTGGAGGATCGGGGCGACGAGGTACTGACCGCCGAACATGTACTGGTCTTCCAGTTCCCAGCAGTGTGGGTCGTCCGGGAATTCGTAGAACATGGTCCGCAGCAGCGGGGCGCCTGTCTCCGACGCTTCGCGCATCAGTCCTGCGATATAAGGTCTGAGTGAAAGCCTGAGATCCAGCTGTTTTTTCATGATACGGAACGCTTCCTCGCCGTAACTCCACAGCTCGTTGGGCCGGCCTGTGAACAGGCTTCCTCCGCCCCATTCCTTATCGGAGAGCGGCGGGATATCGTGAGGGCCGCGGTCACCGTGCATGCGCAGGATCGGGCTGAACACGGCAAACTCAAACCAGCGCAGCAGCAGTTCGCGAAAATCTTCGTCCGCCACGTCGTCGGTCATAAATCCGCCGATATCGGTCGTCCACCAGGGGATTCCCGCAAGACCCATATTGAGTCCCGCGCTGATCTGGTCCCGCAGGGATTCAAAAGTACTTGGAACGTCGCCCGACCACAGCAGGGATGCGTATTTCTGGCTTCCTGCCCAGCCGCAGCGCGCGAGGGAGAGCGCCCCGGTGTGCTCGAAAAAGGTCCTGACATAGAGTTTGGGATAGAGGCTGCTGACCTCCAGGGCATGTCCGAGCTGGTATCTGTAATTTTCAAAGTCATAGGCTCCGTAGTCTGGTTCGGCGTTGTCGAGCCAGAACATGTCAATGCCGTAGTCGTAATAATTTTTCCTGCATTTTTCCCACAGATACGCCTGTGCCTCAGGGTTGGTGAGGTCGATCGTCAGACAGTCTCCCTGGAATTCATAGGTCTGGTTGCTGCCGTGCTCTGTCTGGATCAGCAGCCCGCGGTCGAGCATTTCTCCGAAGTTCTCACTCTTTTTATCGACAGTCGGCCACACGGATACGACGACTTTGGTGCCCATGGCGTGCAGCTCGTCGCACATGGCTTTCGGATCCGGCCAGTAGTCTTTGTCGAATTTCCAGTCGCCCTGTCTGGTCCAGTGGAAGAAGTCTATGACGATCACGTCCAGCGGGATGCCAAGTTCCCTGTATTTTCTGGCCACACTGAGCACTTCCTCCTGCGTGCGGTAGCGCAGCTTGCACTGCCACAGTCCGAGGAGATCTTCGGACATCACGGGTGTCCTTCCGGTCACTTCCGTGTAATTTTCCAGGATCTTTGCGGGCGTGTCATCGACGGTGATCCAGTAATCTGTCTGCTTTGCCGCTTTTGCCTCCCACTCGGTGTAGTTCTTTCCAAATACGACGTTTCCCACGCCGGGATGGTTCCACAGGAATCCGTAGCCGAGGCTGGACACTGCAAATGGGATGGAGATCTGGGAATTGCGCTGTGCGAGCTCAAGCGTACAGCCTTTCAGGTCGAGATAGGACTGCTGGTACTGTCCCATACCATAGATCCGCTCCCTGTCATTGCTCTCAAAGCGCAGTTTTACGGTGTAGTCGCCGCCGGCGATCGCCTTGTACTCCCTTCCGCGGATCTTCAGACACCGGCTCTCCGGGCAGGAGGGCTGGTCATAGTCCCTGTGATATTCTTTCAGGAATTTCTGACCGTCGCGGCAGAAGGTCATGATGCCTGAGGCATCTGCATGGATGCAAAGGCGTCCGTTTGTGATGGAAGCATCGCTGCGCCCGTCGTCTGCGATCTCGATGGACACATTGGCGTCGGTGTCGGGTATGGGTTCCTCCAGCGCCCAGTTGTGGCTGGTAAAGGCTGGATATTTTGTGGTGCGCACGCGCAGTGCGTTTTTGCCCCAGGGTGTGATTTGTACAGTCTCGTACTGATGTTTCCAGCACAGGGATCCGTTTTCTTTCCAGAATTTCATTTGATGATTCCTCCGTTTCATGGATAATAGGCACCTGGAGTCTCTTTGCGCAGGTGCAGGGCAGACTCCGGGAGTGTCATGATTGTATTATATTCACTTCCACACGAAAAATCTTGAACAATATTTGCATTTAATAGTACCAAATTCACATTGTGTTCGTGCCTGATATGCGATATAATCAATAAGAACGGGATATAGTCTCCCGGAGTCTTTTTGTGCAGGAGAGGAACGATATGAAAATAAGAGAAGTCGGACTATTGACCAACGATGTTGTGAGACTTGCTGATTTCTATAAGAAAGATCATACAGAAGCCCACGAAGCAGCCCTGGGGAGCGACGAATATGTGTTTTTATGATCCGGATAGAAACAGGATTTATCTGAGGAGTTTTGCGAGATGACCGGCAGGGGCAGTACACAGAACAGCCCTCATCTGCGGGAGACGACACTGCACGGAAATGCGTTGTTTCCGATGATGCTCTATGATGTCGTCTCTGACCCGTCCTTCGAGGAACGAATCGGCTGCCACTGGCATGAGGAGGTCGAGATCCTCGTCATCACGAAGGGGGAAGCGCTGATCCATCTGGGCGGGGAGGTCTGTCCGGTGCGGGAAGATACCATCTGTATCATTCCGTCTAACCATCTCCACCTGCTGACCTGCGGGCTTCATGAACGGCTGGATTTTTTTGCGATTGTTTTTCATATGGATTTTCTGTGCGGCATGGGAAATGATATCGTGCAGAAGAAATATCTGGAGCCCTGTCTGTCCGGCAATGCAGCCTGCCGCGTCATCGATCCGGCAGATCCCTGGGAACGCTGCATGCTCCAATGTCTTGGCAGCATTCGGGCGGCATTTCATGCCAGGGAGTACGCGTATGAGCTGGCGGTCAGGATACGCCTGCTGGAAGCGCTGCATCTGCTGGTGACCAACACGGCGCATGACCGGAAGGCTTCCGAGGATCCTTCCGACCACCGCACTGTGACGGTCAAAGCCATGATGGAGTATCTGCGCAGGAACTGCGACAGTGATATCACGCTGGCGCAGCTTGAAAAGGAGTTCGGGCTGAGCAGGGGGCACATATGCCGTCTGTTCAGGACCATGACCAACATGAGTCCTTTTGGGTATCTGAATTATTACAGGATACAGCAGAGTCTGGATCTTCTGGAGCATTCTGACGACGAGATCAGCGTGGTCGCGACCAGATCCGGCTTTAACAATATCAGCTATTTTAACCGCACGTTCCGGAAATATATGCACATGACGCCTTCGGAATTTCGGAGGTCAGAGCGTGTTTGAAAAATTCTTCGTTTCTGGAAAGGAGCCTCAGCGATGGAAAGTATGTATTCATCGCTGACGCAGCTGGAATTTCTGCACGGCAACCCGCAGGTTCTCGGCGCCTTGGCGCAGTTCCTGTGCGGAGGCGGCGGAATCCTCTGCGGTCGATGCGTTCGTCTGTACGACGTCGGAGATCTGGTGCATGCCTTCCGTCACCTGTTCTAAGGATTCTGCCTGCTGCGTTGCGGAGGAGGCGATCCGCTCGATCATTGCCGCGGACTGTTCTCCGCTGGTGATCACCTGTGTCAGTGCGCTCATCGTCTCAACGGACAGGGCCGCGCCGCTCTGAACCTGTTTGATCGATTTTTCGATCAGTTCAGAGATATTTTTTGCGGATTCGGAGCTTTTGTTCGCCAGACTCTGTACCTCGCCTGCCACGACGGCGAAGCCTTTTCCTGCCTCGCCGGCACGTGCCGCCTCCACGGACGCGTTCAGTGCGAGGATATTGGTCTGCAGGGAGATGTCCTGGATCGCCTTGGTGATGCCTCCGATCTGGCGGGAAGAGTTTGAGATCTCGTCGATCGCCGCGCTCAGCGCTGCCATCTTCTCATTGCACAGCATCAGATGTTTCATGGCTTCCTCCGATGCCTGGTTGGCATGGTTGGCATCTTCGGATGTGCTGTTCACCTGCTTGGATATTTCCTGGATGCTTGCCGAGAGTTCCTCGACTGCGGCCGCCTGTTCTGTGGCACCGTCTGCCAGGTTCTGTGCGCTTGACGACATTTTGTCCGACTCCTCGGATACCTGCCCCGATGTTCTGTTGATCTGGGACAGTGCGCTGTTGAAGGAATCCAGGATCTGTCCCATCGCGCGCTGGATCGGCAGGAATTCGCCGCGGTAATCATTGCCGATCATCTGATTCATGTTTCCCTGCGCCATCTGCGACAGTGTCGTGTCGATATCGCTGATGTATTTTTTGAGCTCATGCTTGGTCTCGTGGATGGATTCCACGAGCATGCCGATCTCGGAGGTGTCAGGCTGCAGTGCAAAGTCCGCGGAGAGGTTGCCCTGTGAGATCTCCAGCATCTGCTTCTTGACGGCCATGACAGGGCGCAGGACTTTCAGCCGGACGAGCAGCATGTTGGACAATTGCATGATGCCGACGATCGTCAGTGCCAGGATCATGCGGATCTGGATCTGGTTTGACTGCAGCAGCAGGCTGTTCACCTGCTCTGATGTCCGGTTGTCCAGGGTAGTCAGAAACTGTTCTTTCAGCGTGTTGATCTGGGTGATGGAAGCATTGTACTCTGTTCCGTACACATAATCCAGGGCGGCGGATCTGTTGCCGCCCTGTACGTTCTTCATCGCTTCGTCTTCCAGCGGAACGAGCTGGTTGGAGAGCGCGTACATGTCGTCGATCATTTTCTGCTCTGCGGAGGTGATGCCGATCTCCTGCATCGCCGCGACGCCTTTGTCGCGGTTTTTCAGCGTATCGACCTCATTCCAGTAATTGTCATAATGCTCCTGAAGCCCTGTCGCGGCGAACGCCCGCACCTCGTTTGTCAGGTAGGCGGAGCCGTTCATGAAACGGTTGGCGTTGTAGGTCAGGTTAAACCGCTCTTCATTGGCGGAATAGAGCTGATTGTTCACATTCCGGTAGGAAAGCAGGGATATCACCAGGAATATCAGCGATAATATGGAGATACCGTTCAGGATCAGTGTCAGTAAGGACTGGCTCATTGCTTTTTTCATTCTATATTCTCCCTTCAAAAGCCCCTTGCAGTAAAATAAAAATGTGTATGCTGTCTCTTATAGTGTACAAAAAATAGACGGATTTTTCAAGAGCGAGTTGTCGAATGCCGTTTGGGCTGTTCCTGGCGGAGTATTGATTGTTGAGGCAAATTGATATATAATATTTTTGGAGAAAGGTAGTATTGAGTGTGGAAGGAGTGCAGAATATGAGAAAAATATCTTTGGTTTTGACAGTTCTGATGATCTTAACAGTACTTATTTCTACTGGCACAAATGCAAAAGCTGAATCAGGGGCGACGTCAGAGAATACGGAGGCATTCAGTAATGAGGCGGTAGAAATGGATACATTGACATTCAGGGGAAAAACGTATTATCTTGTATTTACAGAAGAACAGCTGAGAGCCGTGGCAGCAGGGCAGTCTGGATGGGATAAGAATTATATGCAGCAGGCGGATATCCAATTATCATCTGATGAGTGGTTACCGATAGGGACAGAGAATGATCCTTTTACCGGCAGTTATAATGGTAACGGTTATGAGATAACCGGACTGACGATGAAAAGTTCTGATGCAGAACTGGCCGGACTGTTTGGTTACGCCAAAGGTGCGCATCTCTACAATATTGTACTGCGGGATGTAGAGATTGATGCTGCCGGTTCTTCGACAGACTGCAACAAGGATGCGATATGTGCAATGGCTGAAGACTGCAGGATTTACGATAATGAGGTGCATAAAAAATAGAATGAGAGGGATACGCCGGGAACTATGACATAATGCTGTCATAGTTCTTCTGTTATAATGCAGATCAGAGCGTGTTTGAAAAATGCTCTGGAGAGAGGAGAAGACCGTGAAGATCGACCGTCTGATAGCCATCATGAATTATCTGCTGCGCCATGGAAAGACTTCCGCGCAGAAACTGTCCGGGGAATTTGAGGTGTCCGTGCGAACCATCGTGCGGGATATGGAGACGCTGGGGCAGGCGGGGATTCCGATCCAGTCCACATGCGGGGCGGACGGCGGGTACAGCATCATGGACACGTACGTCGTGGACAGGAAGATGGTCAGCCGCGAGGACTATGACCATATTATCACTGCGCTGTACGCGTTGCTGAGCGCCTATGCGGACAAGGACGTGGAACAGACAGTGGACAAACTGATGCCTTTATATGCACACGCCGACGCCCCCTCGGTTTTGGTGGATTTCAGCGTGGCAAATGAGGATCGCGAGGTCAATGCGGCCATCAGGATTCTGGAAAGCGCCATCAGACAGCAGCGGGCAGTCGCATTCCGGTACACGAACAATGAGAATGCGGTAAAGCAGATGGAGGTGGAACCTGTCCGTCTGGAATTCAAGTGGTACAACTGGTATCTGGTCGCGTTTCACCCTGGGCATCAGGATTACTGTATGTTCAAGTTAGTCCGCATGGAGGAGATCGCAGTTCTGGACAGAGGGTACTCTGTCGATCATGGGGAACGGGACATCGTGCTGCAGGATAACCGAACGGGTATCACGGTGACGCTGCGCGGAAATGCGGTGATCCGGTCAAAGTGCAGGGAATACCTGAACGGCGAAGTCACAAGGGAATATCAGAACGGTGATTTTGAGTTCCGGTTCTGCGCCCCGGAACGGGAAGTCTACTGGTATGGTGTACTCCTTTCTTTTGGAAACAATGTCACTGTATTGGAACCTCAAAGCGTCATAGACCGCATTCTGGCGACCTGTGACGAGGTGAGAGAGCACTATGAAAAGGATGGAGGAAAATGATGGATATTTTTGAAAAGTGTCCCGCACTGGAAAATGAGAAGCTGTTGGTCAGACTGATCAGGGATCAGGATGCGGAGGATCTGCTGCAGGTCTACGGGGACAAATTCGCACTGCCGTTTTTTAACAGCGACAACTGCCATGGCAGCAACTTTTACTGCCGCAGCATGGAGGATATGGCGAACACGATCAAGTACTGGCTGATGGAGTATCATGAATATAAGGGGTTTGTGCGCTTTTCGGTCATTGACAAAACACAGGGAAGGGCAGTGGGGACGATCGAGATGTTTAACAGGAGGGCGGGAGACTATTATGACAACTGCGGCATCCTGCGGCTGGATCTGGCGCGAAGCCATGAGGAGACCGCGTTTATCTGTGATGTTCTGGCGCTTGTCACGGAGCCGTTTTATGACTGGTTCGCATGTCCGAAGATCGCCACGAAGGCGGCGGTCTATGCGGTTGACCGGATCGAGGCGTTAAGGAAAGCGGGCTTTGTCAGATCCGAGGAGCCGCTGGTCGGGGATCACAACATAGCTTATTATGATTACTGGGTGATCGAGAAGGCTGACTGATCGTTCATTGCAGCCGGTTTATCTATGCGCAGACCCGTGCAGGGGAAGGCAGTGCACGGGTCGAGCGGCGGCAGGGAAAGTCTTGTTTTATCTGTTTTTGTATTCAATGTGTGAGCTGGCCTTTGCGCTGCCTTCAATGGTTTCGCAGGAGATGGTTCCAGCGGAGGCGTCGCCTTCTATCGTATTGCAGCTTATGCTGCAGCCGGCAGAGGCGTTGCCCTCGATCGTATCGCATTTTATTTTGCTTCCGGCGGATGCGTGACCCTCAACCGTATCACAGTTCACGCTTGCCCCGGCGCTGACATTGCCCTGTATGTTTCCTCCGCAGTTGACGTTTCCGCCTGCAGACACGTTCATATTCACATCTGGCGTTTCTATGTCGGCATTGCCCCATATCTCTACATGAAGCGCTGTCTGACGCTGTGAAAATTCATCGTCAAACTGAATCCGGATGATCGTGTCCCTGCTTTGCGGCTGTTCCGTGTTCCACCGCTGTCTGTTGAGTATTTTTCCGTTTCTGTATTGAATGATATAGAGAGCGTCATCCTTGAGTGCCTGTTCTGACAGGCTTGCAGTGATATTATCGTCTGGATTTCCGGTTATATGGTTCTGACCTGACAGGAGATAGTCAATCGACACGCCAAAGTACTCTGCGAGCTGCGGCAGGAAGGCGATATCGGGACAGGACTGCCCGTTCTCCCATTTGCTGACTGCCTGCATGCTCACGCCGCACACATCGGCAAGCGCTTCCTGGCTGATTCCTCTGTCTGTCCGAAGTTCCCGGATCATTTCACTTATTTTGAGTTCACTCATATAAAACCTCCATTATTTTATAGACTCCAGGAGCCTATATTCCATTATCATATTTGCATTTTCGTAATTCTTTTCCATATGCGCATCTGGAAGGACTGTCGTGCATCTGCTGAAAAAAGCATACCGCATTTTGCCGGGTTTGTGAAGTGATCATTGGTTGATTTGGACTCAACCTGCGGTTGAGCCGATGAAAGACTTCATTTTTTGACGGCGGTGATGCTTCATTGCGTTGACAGACCGTGTCTAAGTTTTTATAATTATTTGTATAAAAAATTTGTATCATGATATCGTAACGGATGTGGGAGGGGGAGCGGTACAGATGCCTTTGGTTTTCAGGATCTCTGTAGTAGTTGTATTGTTTGCGGTGCATGCGTTTTCCGTTTTCTGGACGACGACGGCACTGGTGGGGGAAAGACCGCGGTGGGGGTGGTACGCCGTGTACTATGCGGGGTACTCTGTGGTCATGTGGGGAGTGGTACTGCTCATGATCGCGCTCGATGTGTTGGATGAAGACTGGCTCGAGCTGCTGGGGCTTTCAATCGTGGCACTGATCTTCAGCGTGATCCTCAGGCTGCGGTATCGCGTACCGATGGCCGAGGCACTCGGTGCAGCGATGCTGGGACATTTTCTGATCTACACGATCTTTGACTTCCTGACAGCGGCGGCGTCATACTACTCGCCTGTCTTTGACGGGAAATATCTCTATGTGGTGACATCCCTTTTGCTGCCGTACATGCTGACGCTGCTTTTTTCCGGGGGGATCGTGTTTGTTCTGAACCGGTCTGAGTTTGCGCAGTATTTTGCCTATCTGTTCCACGGGCGGATGCGGACGGCGGTCTCGCTGCTGGTCTTTTGCCTGCTGATGCACCTGAAAGCGCTGCTGAATCGTTTTTTCCCGGGTGCGACGACCGATTTTTCCTATGGGCTGTTCTGCTGTGTGCTGATCCTGTTTGCACTGTTCTGTATCCAGTTTGGCGCCATGTACGCGGCGAGCAGGGACAAGGTCAAGGCGCAGGAGGAGACGATCGCGCAGCAGCAGGCGCACATGGCGCTGCTTGAGGAACTGCAGGGGGAGATCCGCGCGTTCCGCCATGACTTTACCAATCTTTTGTCCGGCATGGCGCTCTCCGCGCAGGAGGGGGACGTGGCGGCGATCCAGGAGTTCATGCGGCGTACCAGCGGGTATTTTGATGAGAAGCTGGGCAGCGAGATCCGGCAGATGGAGGGGCTGTCCAATATCCGGATCTATCCGGTGCGCAGCCTGATCTCCACGAAGCTGAACCTGATGCGCCAGCGCCATATCCAGGTCGCGCTCGAGATCATGAACCCGGTGACAGGTGTCCGGATGTCGACAGAGGATCTGCTGCGCTGTCAGGGGATCCTGCTCGACAACGCGATCGAGGCGGCATCGAAGGAAGATGGGAGGATCCGGGTGGTGCTATTACAGGATGCAGGGGAACTGTATATAGCGGTCGCCAACAACTATGACGAGCAGCCGAATCTGGCGGCGCTTACCAAAAGTGGTTACACTACGAAAGGGAAAGGACACGGGACGGGGCTGTCGAGCTATCGGAGGATGGTGTCGCGCTGCCCGGACTGCATGACGCGCACTTATATCAAGGACGACTATCTGGTGCAGGAGCTGCGGATCCCGGTGTAGGATCTTGCCAGACGGTGCAGAGAGAATGGGAATGACGAGGGGGAATGACAATGATACCAGTGTATATCTGTGACGACGAGCCGGCGATCAGCGCGCAGCTGGAGAGACTTGTCGGCGATCAGATCATGATGATGGAGCGCGATATGGGACCGCTGCAGGTGGTGGACAATCCGGTCTCGCTGCTTTCGCTGCAGCGGCAGGCGGACGTTCCGGCGATCTATTTCCTGGATATCGACTTTCCGGGGTACATGAGCGGCCTGGAGCTTGCTGTAAAGCTCAGGCAGTATGATCCGAGAGGATTCATCGTGTTCATCACGGCACACGGCGATATGATGTTTGAGACATTCCGGTATCGGCTGGAAGCGCTGGACTATATCGTGAAGGGGGAACCTTCCGTGATGGCCCGGCGTGTGAACGCGTGTCTGGAGAGTATCTGCGAGCGGCTGATGAGTGAGCCTGACGGGAAGAATAATTATTGTTCAATAAAGATCTTTGACGCGGTGCGCCACATTCCGCTGCAGAAGATCCTGTATTTTGAGGCGGTGGGAAGCCGCCATACGCTGGTGCTCCACATGGATGATGAGGTGCTGGAGTTCAACAGCAGCCTGAATCATTTCGAGGAGAAGCTGGGGGAGACGTTCTGGCGGTGTCACCGCAGCTTTCTGGTAAACCGCGCCAGGATCGGCAATGTGCGGCTGAAAGAAAACATGGTAGAGCTTGACAATGGGGAGACGTGTCTCTTGTCCCGCAAGGCGAAGGCGGAGTATGCATCCGCCCTGCGGGACTGAGGATCATTGTCAGCACCGCCACCATTTCATCGGGTTAATCGCGGAGAAGGATTTTTTCTCACTTGAATCCTGACGAGCCGGCAGTGTCCACTTTTCTGAGATGAACGAGAAGAAGAACAGACACGAGACCACGGACATGAAATCCAGCGGGCTGAGACTCCAGGGAATCTTGCAGATCTCAATACCGTAGAGGGCAAGAACTTCGAGAAAACCCAATATGAGTCCGAGGCTCATCGTGTAGCCTAAAGTGTCTGTCATGAGTTTTCGGAAGCGCTCAGGCTCTTTTCTTGAGATGCTGCCGGAGACTGCCAGTGCTGCCATAAAGATCCAGAATTTAACAGGTTCCTTTCCCGCGATGCAGTCGGTGATCACCAGCACTGCCACCAAGATTCCAAAATAAATCATATTTTTCGTTTTCATACTGTTTTCTCCTTTTCTAATGTGTATTTGTGGTTTATTGCTTGTTGGGATCACTATATCACAGGAGGCTGCCGGGTGGAGCAAAGTTTCGCCAGATGCCGGTTTGGGTTCGCGAATGGGAGATGGGCATTGTCCTTCATGGGAAAGTGGTGTATACTGGATGAAACGGGAATTTGCAGGAAAATGTTTGGGGGAGGCGCAAGGATGGGAATTTATCTGAATCCGGGAAATAAAGGTTTTTGGAGGGCTGTGCGCTCGGAGATCTACGTGGATAAGACGGGACTGATCGCGTACACGAACCGGTATCTGAATACAGAGGAAGGGTTTCTATGCGTCAGCAGGCCGCGGCGTTTTGGAAAATCCATGACGCTTCGGATGCTTGCCGCCTACTACAGCCGCGGATGTGATTCGAGGGAGCTGTTCGCGGGGTTTCGGATCGCCCGTGACCGGTCCTTTGAGGAGCATCTGAACCGGTATGACGTGATCTACCTGAACATGCAGCAGTTTCTGATCGAGGCGGAGCCTGGAAAAGTGACAGAATATCTGGAACAGGAAGTGCTCCGGGAACTGCGGAAAGTGTACGGGGAATATCTGAACAGACAGGGGATGGGGCTGGCTGCCGCGCTCAGGGAGATTTACGTGGAGACAGACAGGCAGTTTATCTTCCTGATCGACGAGTGGGACTGCGTGATGCGTGAGCGGCAGGAGTCGGAGGCGCTGCAGAGGCAGTATCTGGATTTCCTGCGCAATCTCCTGAAGGATCAGGAGTATGCCGCGCTTGCCTATATGACAGGGATCCTTCCGGTGAAAAAATACGGAAAGCACTCGGCGCTGAATATGTTCAGAGAGTATTCGATGACCAATCAGAAAGTGCTCGAGGAGTATACAGGCTTTATAGAGGCTGAGGTAAAGGGACTATGTGAAAAATATGACATGGATTTTGCTAAAACCAGTGGTTGGTATGACGGATATATGTTCAAGAGCTATCGGCATATATACAATCCAAAGTCTGTGGTGGAAGCAATGACTTGCCGGGATTTTTCTAATTACTGGACGTCCACGGAGACATACGAGGCGCTCAAGATCTATATTGATATGGATTTCGACGGATTGCGGCCGGATATCGTGCAGATGCTTGGCGGTGGGCGCGTCAGGGTCAACACGCGCAGCTTTCAGAATGATATGCGCAGTTTCAGGACAAAGGACGATGTGCTCACGCTGCTGATCCATCTGGGCTATCTCGGATATGATTCCATAGCGGAGGAGGCGTTTATTCCCAATAAGGAGATCATCGGGGAGTTTGAGAATGCCATGAGTGTCGGGGGATGGTCGGAGGTCATGCGCGTTCTGAAAGCCTCGGAGCAGCTTCTGGAGGATACCCTGCGGGGAGACGCGGCGCGCGTCGCAGAGGGACTTGACAGGGCGCACACGGAGGTGGCATCGATCCTGACCTACAATGATGGGAACGCGCTTGGCAGTGCGATCGGGCTGGCGTATTACAGTGCGCGGAAAGATTACAGGCTGATACGGGAGTTTCCTTCCGGGAAAGGTTTTGCGGACGTTGTCTTTCTGCCGCTGCCGTATACGGGCAGGCCTGCACTGGTGGTGGAGTTAAAATATGACAAGTCTGCCAGTGCGGCGATCAGCCAGATCAGGGACAGACATTATGTGCAGGCACTCGAAAACTATGCCGGTGAGATTCTGCTGGTGGGGATCAATTATGATAAGGCGAATCCGGACAAACCGCACAGCTGCGTGATCGAGAAAGCGGAGAAGCAGTCGTAGATAGAGGGGAATTTCAGATGCAAAAGATACTGGTAGTGGACGACGCGGAGATGAACCGCGAACTGTTGAGGGAGATACTCGAGACGGATTATGAAGTCGAGATGGCAGGAAACGGAGAGCAGGCGCTGCAGAAGCTGCGGGAATGTCAGGATGAGACGGCAGCGCTTCTGCTGGATCTGCATATGCCGGATGTGGACGGCTTTGACGTGATCACAAGCATGCAGGAAAACGGGTGGATGGACGATATCCCCGTACTGATCATCAGCGGTGAGAACGCTGTCGAGGTGGAAAACAGGTGTTTTGAGCTGGGGGTTGCGGACTTTATCCACAAACCGTTCGTGGACTCGATCGTCAAAAACAGAGTGAGGAATACGATCGAACTCTTTAACTGCAAGAACCAGCTCGAGAAAAAGATCGAAAGGCAGTCGGCGGCGCTCAAAAAGCAGGAGCAGATCATCAGGATACAGGCGGAGCAGTTAAGCACCGCGGAGGCGTTCAGCAGGCTGATGATGGAGTACCGCTCTGCGATCATGGAGATGGAGACGAGGCTGAAGGTGCTCAATGCGGTGTTCTCCGAGCAGTACAAGCGCAATCCTTTTGAATCGATCAAAAGCAGGCTAAAGAAGCCCGAGAGCATCTATAAAAAGCTGGTGCGCAAGGATCTTCCGGTCACGATCGAGAACATCAGGGAATGCATCGCGGATGTCGCAGGACTTCGCGTGATCTGTTCATTTCCCGATGACATCTACCGGCTGGCGGAGCTTCTGCTCAAGCAGGACGACATTATATTATTGAAGGAGAAGGACTATATCAGGACGCCAAAGACAAACGGATACAGGAGCCTTCATCTGATCCTGAGCGTTCCGGTCTTTCTGCCGGATGAGAAGAAATACGTGAAGGCGGAGGTACAGTTCCGCACGATCGCGATGGATTTCTGGGCAAGTCTGGAACACAAGCTGAAATATAAGAAAGATATCGACAATACAGAGGAGATCGAAAAGCAGTTGAAAGCCTGCGCGGATTCGATCGAGGCGCTCGATTACCAGATGCAGGAGATCCGGGATAAGATCGACTATTCCGGCGGCAGTCTGTAATCTAAGGAATTGTTCAGAGAAAAGCGCGTGATCTGCTGAAATATTTTGCTGGGAGCGATGGTTTGGATTGAATTTAATGCTTTTGTTTGGTAAAATGACTGTACAGAACATGTTTTATAGAAAAAATAAAGGAGAAACTGATTATGGCGAACAAAACGACAGGAAAATTCCTTGTGGCGGTGATGGCAGCGGCGATGTGCTTTACAGCGGCCTGTTCATCATCAAAAAATACGGCGGACAGCGGGGCAGCCACGCAGACGGGAGCGGAGACGGCGCGCGTTGCTGATACGGAGAGCTCTGCGGAGGCGAAGAGCAGTGCGGAGGACCCTGCCGGGGCACAGAGCTTTGCCGCGGCGCATGACGCGTTTCAGACAACGCTGGTGGAGCACAACAGCGACGACGATCCGATCCCGGATCCGCCGGAGGGATTTTTCGACCTGGTACACTATTCCTCTAAAGTCGGAGACCTGGCAGCGTATGTGTCCAGCGATCCCGGCGATGGCGAAAAACACCCGATGGTCATCTGGGTGGTAGGCGGCTGGGGAAACGGCATTGACGATTTTCCATGGTGCTATCCGGAGTGGGATAACGACCAGACTGGCTCGGCATTCTGGCAGGCAGGCGTGCTGATGATGTACCCGTCTTTCCGCGGGGGAAATGGCAATCCGGGCAATTATGAGGCGCTTTTTGGCGAGGTGGACGATATCGCGTCGGCTTATGATTACGCGGCGTCCCTTCCCTATGTGGATCCCGACCGCATCTATCTGGGCGGTCACAGTACCGGCGGCACACGCGCGCTGCTCGCGGCAGAGTACACGGACAAATTCCGCGCAGTGTTTGGCTTCGGTGCGGTGGACAAGATCGAGTACCACAATAACAGCCAGTTCACGTTCGACACGGACAACGAGGAGGAGTACAGGATGCGCTCCCCGATCTACTGGCTGGACAGTGTGAAGACGCCCACTTTTCTGATCGAGGGAAGCGACGGAAATTCGTCGAACCTGAAAAATATCGAGCGCACTTCCGAAAATGACAATATCCACTGCTATATCATGGAGGGACAGGATCATTTCTCGGTGCTTGCGCCGCTGACGCCGGTGCTCGCGCAGAAGATCCTCTCGGATACCGGGGCAGAGTGCAATATTGCGATCACGCAGGAAGAGCTTGACGAAGCCATGAAGCAGGATCCGGTGATCCCGCTGCCTGTGATGCAGCAGTGCACGATGGAGGAGCTGGGGATCACTTTCTCTTATCCGTATCTGTGGGACATGGAAGATGTCTCGGAGAACGGGGAGATTTCGTACACATTGACTTCCAGATATGAGGATGACAATGTGTGGGATATGTCGCTGCTGTTCTTTGACGCCTATCTGCCGGAGGAAGGCGTAGATCTGCAGCTGGCGATGGAGTCGTACACAGCGGATGGATTTGACGTCGAGGAAAAGACGATCGGCGGATTTCCGGCGATGGAAGTTGTCGCGATGCAGGAGAACGATTACGGTGATGTTTTCAAGACAACTTTTGTCGCGATACAGAAAGACGACATTCTCTTTACGTTTGATTTTTATATTTATGAAGAGCTCGGCGATGATGCGGATCCAATGTTTGACGCGATCATTGACAGTATCGCGTTTGAATGAGAGCAATCCCGCAGGGAGATACAGGGGAGGTACATATGAAAACAGAAGGTCGTCAGATCTCCAATCAGATCACGGAGGGCGTGATCTGGAAACAGCTTCTCTTTTTCTTTTTCCCGATCTTGTTCGGAACGTTTTTTCAGCAGCTCTACAACACGACGGACGCTGTGATCGTGGGAAAGTTTGTCGGAAAGGAGGCGCTGGCGGCGGTCGGCGGCCCTGCATCCACACTGATCAACCTGCTGATCGGCTTTTTTACAGGGCTTTCATCCGGCGCGACGGTGATCCTGGCACAGTATTACGGGGCAAAGAAACAGGATGATGTGAGGCGGACGGTACATACGGCGATGGCGCTCTCCATCGCGGGCGGAGCGGCGATCATGGTGCTTGGGATCCTTTTCTCAGGCATGGCGCTCCGCGCGATGAACACGCCGGAAGAGATCCTTTCGATGTCTGCCGTGTACATGCGGGTCTATTTCCTCGGCGTCATCCCATCCCTCATATATAATATGGGGTCGGGGATCCTGCGGGCGGTGGGGGATTCCAGGCGGCCGCTCTATTTTCTGATATTGTCCTGCCTGGTCAATATCGTGCTGGATATCCTTTTCGTGACGATACTAAAGATGGGTGTGGTCGGCGTGGCGGTGGCCACGGCGCTCTCGCAGGTGGTCAGCGCGCTCATGGTGGTCATAACGCTGATGCGGACGGAGGATTCTTATCGGCTGGCCATCGGTGAGATCCGGTTTCACCCGGTGCTCCTGCACAATATCATCCGCATCGGTCTGCCGGCGGGGATCCAGTCTACCATGTACTCCGCGTCCAATCTGATCATTCAGTCGAGTATCAACGCTTTTGGGACGGACACGATCGCGGCGTGGACAGCGTACGGCAAAGTGGACGGCATCTTCTGGATGATCATGGGCGCTTATGGCGTATCGATCACCACTTTTGCGGGACAGAACTTCGGCGCGGGCAAGTACGACCGGATCCGGAAAAGTGTGCGCATCTGTCTGGGTATGGCGGCGTTTACAAGTATACTGCTGAGCGTTACGGTGCTGGCAGGAGGAAGGATGTTTCTGCATCTGTTCACGGACGATCCGAATGTGGTCGCGATCGGGATTGGCATGATGCAGGTGATCTCGCCAAGCTATATCACATATATCTGCATCGAGATCCTGGGCGGTACGACGCGGGGCTGCGGCGACGCCGTGCCGCCGATGCTGATGACCTGTGTCGGCGTCTGCGTCCTGCGCGTGTTCTGGAATCTGGTGGTCGTGCCCATGCGCCCCGAGGTTTCCACGGTGGCGTTCAGCTATCCGCTGACATGGTCGATGACGTCCATCTTATTTATCATCTATTATCTGCGGGGGAACTGGCTCAGACGCTGCAGGGGGATCGCGCAGTAGGAAAGACTGGGAGGGAAGTATGCGATGGGAAATTATTTAAATCCTGGCAATGAAGGGTTTACCATCATCAGAAACGGGACGTATGTGGATAAGACAGGAATGATCGGACTGATCAATCAGACGATCGGTACGCCGCAGTGCCTGACCTGTATCAGCAGGCCGCGCCGGTTCGGGAAATCCTTTGCGGCTCAAATGCTGTGCGCATATTATGACAAGACCTGTGATTCTTCCGGACTGTTTGATGATCTGGCGATTGCCAGCGACGCGCAGTATCGCACGCATCTCAATCAGTACGATGTGATCTATCTGGACATGACGGGGGTGATCGGGGAAGCCTCCGATATGGATATCGTGCCGTATATTCAACGAAATGTCGTTCGGGAACTGACAGAACAGTATCCCAAACTGAGGGTTGTGGAGGGATTTGCGGCGACACTGGCAAACGCGGTGGAGGCGGCAGGAAACAAATTTGTCATGCTCATCGATGAGTGGGATGCACCGATCAGGGAGGCGGGGAGCCAGCCTGACAACCAGCGGAGATATCTGGAATTTTTGCGTTCCCTGTTCAAGAACAGCGCCATGACAAATAAAATATTTGCGGCGGCATACATGACCGGTATTCTGCCGATAAAAAAAGACGGCTCACAGTCAGCCATATCGGATTTCAAAGAGTATACCATGATCAAGCCCAGGCAGTTTGGCGCGTATGTCGGATTTACAGAAAGTGAGGTCAGGAGACTCTGCCAGGATCAGTGCCGTGATTTTGAGAAAATGAAACAATGGTATGACGGCTATGCTTTTCGGGAGATCTCATCGGTATATAATCCGAATTCTGTGATCGAGGCGATCCGCAATGATGATTATGATTCCTACTGGACACAGACCTCTGCCGCCGAGAGTCTGATGGGTTACATCGGTCTTGACTTTGACGGGCTGGGCAGGATCACTGCGGATCTGGTCGGCGGCGTGGAGACAAAGGTGGATACAAAAGGTTTTGCGAACGATCTGGTGACGTTTCGGGACAGGGATGATGTGTTGACGCTGCTGATCCATCTGGGATATCTGACTTATGATGAGACGACGCAGAAGGTTCATATTCCGAACGAGGAGATCCGGCAGGAATTTACGAGAGCGATCCGGCAGGTAAAGCGTGACGATACCATTCGGCGGGTGCGGGAGAGCGAACAGCTTATCGCGGATACGGTTCACGGAAGGGAGGAGGCGGTTGCGCGGCAGATCGAGAAGATCCATGGTGAGGAATCGCCGCTGTATTACAACAATGAGCAGGCGCTGCGCAGTGTGATCAAACGGGCGTATTTCAGTTACGGCGACGAGTATGTGATGTTTGAGGAGCTGCCGGCAGGCGCTGGTTATGCGGACATTGTATATCTTCCTAAAAAAGATTCTGTGCTGCCAGCCCTGGTCATCGAACTGAAATGGGATCAGTCCGCAGAAAGTGCCATTGAACAGATCCGCGACAGGAGATATCCCAGGGCTGTCAGCGGATACGGCGGGGAGATCCTGCTGGTGGGGATCAGCTATGACAGGGAATCACCAGCAGGAGAGAGAAGGCATCAGTGCAGGATCGAGAGATATGAAGGTTAAGGAGAATACAGAGGACCCGAAGATCTACCCGGCCATATTTAAGCCGTCAAATAGTTCCATAACGTTTTTCTCTAAGTCCATTACCTCGAAATTCTCCACGCGCATCCAGCCCTGTTGTCCGTCGTCAGTTTCCACAAGGACCCAGCGCCAGTCGGCGGAGGTCTGCAGGAAGCGGAGCGATCGGGCAGCCGGGATCACAAAAGTCTCAGGGCTTTCGGCCGCAGTGTGCAGCGGGAGGTCTTCGGACAGGTTTACCCAGTTTTTGTTTTGAAACTCATAGAAATCCTGCGGTATTTCTTCCAGCATTCCGTTTTCTCCAAACTGCCAGCGCACCGTGATCCAGTCCGTCTGTACGACATCCTGTCGGATCGCGCTTGTGATGATCCCTTCCGGACTGATCCCGCACAGGCGGATATCGTCTGCAAAACCGCCCGCTTCGATAATCTGATCGTTTTGATAGCGGTAAAAGTGTGTATAAGGATCTCCGCTTGGTCCGTCTTCGTAGAGAACCAGCAGGATCGATCGTCCGTCAAAGCTGACAGCCCAGAGCGTATTGGACAGATTTTCGCCCCAGCGTTCTATTCCGGCGCTCCCGACTTGCAGACGGAAGCAGGACAGCGGATCTATCTCATTCCGGTATGCCATGTTTTCGGGATCCTGAGAAGGTTCCAGGATGATCTCTTCGGCATTTCCATCTCCGTCGATGTCCAGATAGGCGGTGTTCCGGTCTCTGGTCCGGTGCGAGATATTGACCAGTGTGCGGGGATTTTGCAGCACGGTCTGTGTGGTGTTCTGCCCGAGCTGCTGCCGCTCTGTCCCGGACAGCTGTGCGATGTTTTTGCCGTTTAGGGCAGTGTCCTCATCGGTGTATAGCATGATCGTATCCGTGATATCCGGCGTGCTGTAGCGGATCACGGCAAGCCCTTCATAGACAGAGAAAAAGGCAATATTCTGGTTGTCGCGTATAAATGGCAGGTCGCCTGTCTTTCCGGTATTCAGATCGATCCATCGGATCGTGTTGTCTGACCAGTCCAGCGCGCCGTCGTAGTAAGATCGATCGGTGCGAAAGTACAATGTGTCTTCAAAGACCGTCATCTGCGGTTCTGTTCCCGCAAATATGTTATAAAGCTGTTCTTCACGGCCGTCTTTCCCGATGCGGTAGATTCCGCCCCATCTTGCCTGATAAGTGATGCCATTGTCGGTTATTTCCTCGTAAACTTCCGTTTGTTCAAGTCCGGTCTCGTCATCGGACGCGTTTTCTCTGTCAGAGAACGCGCTGTCGGGTTCCGTGTGGTTTGACGCTTCCGGCAGGGTATCCGGCGTGTTCATGCCGTTGTCTGCCGGAAGTGTTTCATCTGCCGTCAGATCGGAAGGCTGTGCGTTTTCTGCGGCGTCATCCGAGGGCTCTGCCGTCGTCAGAAAGATACCGCACCCCGCGACAGACAGAATGACAACGATAACAGACACAGTTACCATTGGTTTTTTGTAGGCGAGGATCCGCCTGATCCTGCCCCTGATGTTGACTTCACCAAAGAAGATCGGCGTCGGCCTTTTCCAGTTTTTGCCCGCTGCAAGCGCTAGCAGGGATTCGCTGTAGTCTTCTTTTTTATCTTCGCCGAGCCGTGCGAGCACCCGCTCGTCGCAGGCTTTCTCCAGCTCTCCCTGAAACATGCGGTACATAAACCACAAAAAGGGATTGAACCAGTGTACGCTGATGACCGCAAAGGACACGATCTTCCAGATGTGGTCCAGGCAGCGTATATGCATCCGCTCGTGCAGCAGGATATGCATTCGCTGCATTTCCGTCAGACCAGGGATCAGATAGATCCGAGGGCGGAGGATCCCGACGACACATGGCGAGGAGACGGCATCGGTCTCGTACACGCCCCTGTAAAGCTGCATGGAAAACTGCAGTCTGCGCTTTAGCCGGACATAGGATATGGCTGCCCAGAGCCAAAGCAGTGCCATGCCGGCAAGCCACACGCGCGAACCGATGCCAAGAAAGGACGCATCAGCTGTTTTTGCCGGCGTGATCCTGCCGTTTTCGCGCTCGTAATAATACGCCATCCGGCTGCCTCCGGGGCTGGTGGATACAGGGCTTCCGGCGGCGACAGCCTGATCAAATTCGATACTCCCCTCCAGTGCTGTCCTGTAAGCTCCGCCGTCATCAAGGGTGCGGTCGATCCGTGACGAGAGATCCGATATGCCCTCCAGCCGGAACAGGCTTACCGCGGAGGAAAAATGAAACGGTATGAGCAGGCGCAGTGCGACCAGCCCCCAGAGCGCCATGGAGATCCATCTGGGCGCCCGCGCGTAATTGATGAGCGCGCAGACCAGGATCACGCCGCATCCGATCGTTCCGTAAAAGCTTAACTGCAGCACGGCTGCAAATAAAGATTCCAGTGTCATTGACGTTCCTCCTCACTTTGATGCACACGGGCGTCCAGAGGAAAAATGTCAGCATGCGCTGACGGATGTTCGGCGCTGCGAGTAGGGGAAGAGGACTCTTTTTTACTCGACTGCCTGTTTTTGCTCCGGCTTTTGTCGATCAGCCGCTGGATCTCGTCCGCCTCCTCGTCGCTCAGCGTTTTTCCTTTGGTAAACGTGGCGATAAAAGCGGGGAGAGAGCCGCCGAAAGTGTCTGATACAAACTGTTCGCTCTGTCTCTGGTGGAACTTTTCTTTGGGTATCAGGACGATGACAGTGCCGCCGTCGTTCTCAAAGATGCCGCGCTGGCAGAGCCGCTTGAGCATCGTGTAGGTCGTCGTGCGTTTCCAGCCAAACTGCGTTTCGCAGACTTTTATCAAGTCGCCTGTGCTGATGGGAGCGGACTGCCATATGATATCCGCAAAGCGTCCCTCCATCATGCCTAATCTGTTTTCATCCATTGTAAAACCTCCTTATAGTGGCATGTATCGAAAGCGTCTAATATCGTTAGACAAGTATAGTCTAATACTATTAGACACATTAGTCAAGATGGAGGAGCATATTTCACGGTATTTCTGGATAGACTAAATCATCACAGAGCACATAAAAATGCCAGTTTAGAAATTGTTAATAAAAATTATTAGCACTCCCTATTGACGAGTGCTAATAAGTGTGTTATAACACATATATAACAAATAAAACAACAGCTTTTCAAAGCTGCCACATTAAATTATAGGAGGAATGAGTTATGTTATTACCAAGTTCAAATGTGATGAATAGTATTTTCGGAGAAAGTTTGTTTGATGATTTCTTTGAGGATTTTGCCCGCCCGATGCGGACAGCTTCCCGCTACAATACCTCTACAGGGATCATGCGGACAGATGTCAAGGAGACCGATAATGGCTATGAGCTGGATATCGATCTTCCGGGATGCAAGAAGGAGAATGTGAAGGCGGAGCTCAAGAACGGATATCTGACGATCAATGCCGAGACGAGCCAGAACAATGACCAGAAGGATGAGAACGGCAAATACATCCGCCGTGAGAGATATTACGGCACCTGCAGCAGAAGCTTCTATGTCGGAGAAGAGGTCACACAGGAGGATATCCGGGCGAAGTTTGAGGACGGCATCCTGAAAGTATGCGTGCCGAAGAAGGAGGCAAAGCCTGCGGTTGAGGAGAGCAGGTATATTCAGATCGAAGGGTGATCCCGTCTGACGATTTTACTGCAGACCCTTATCGAAAACAGGGCAGCGTGCGGTGAGACTTTATGTCTCGCCGCATGCTGCCCTGTTTTGCTGTTCACTTCGTTCCGGTTGACAATGTATTTCTTTTGGGGGATAATACAATTCATGAAACAGGGCCATATTCAGGGAAAGTATCTGGAGAATAAAAAGATATTTGAGCCGTACTATGGCTGCGGGAGAAAAGTTGAAATGAGAAAACAGGAGGAGATACAGAGATGAAAGAGTATGCGTTTTATGGATGGGAACAGGCGGATGCGCAGGCAGTGACAGACCGGTACAGAGGAATCAGGACACCGCTGGATCTGTACGATGCCCTGTCGCAGATCTGGTGTGCTGACACCTGTGCACCGAGGATGCGCGGTCAGTGGACACCGGAGAACAGGACGCTGGGACAGTGTTCTATCACCGCTTTTCTGGCGCAGGATATCTTTGGCGGAGAAGTGTACGGGATCCGCAGGCCGGATGGAAATTATCATTGTTATAACGTGGTCGGGGACTGTTGCTTTGACCTGACGAGCGAGCAGTTTGGGGATGAGGTCCTGGTATACGAGGGCAATCCCCGGCAGTCCAGGGAGACGCATTTTGCAAAGGAGGAGAAGCGTCTCAGATATGAGTATCTGAAGAAAAGGCTGGATATCTTACAAAAATGATGCAAATCTGATACAGTTATGATGCAATCCTGTTTTATAATGAAAGCGGTCAGAGATGATCCCGCAAGTGTGACACAATGAGAGCGGCAGTTCAGTAAAATGTGTATAGAAGGACAGGAGAAGTACAAAAGTGAAAGAACAAAGATGCAAAAAGACAGCCTGCATATCCTGTGCGGCTGTGATGGCGATACTTTTGGCAGGGTGCGGCAGTTCGGGCACACAGGAGACACTGCGAAATGAGGCAGAGCCGGTGACGATTATCAGTATGGACCTGGCGGATCTGTCACCGGATCCGTTTTCGGAGCAGGAAGGACCGGAAGCGGGTTCTCAGACAGCGGACCTGCAGGGTGATGAGAGCGCTGGCAGTGAGACGGACGGCAATGTGTCCGTAGACGCTGCGGCACAAAAACAACCTCCTGAAGGCTTTGAGCTGGTGCTGAACTCGGAGGACTGGGGACTTTCCTTTGGCGAACCCGGCACACAGCCAGCCGGGAATGCCTCTCCGGAAGATCTGGCATGGTATGATGCCTATTTTGTGGGCGATGCCAGCGAGAAGGTCATCTACCTGACTTTTGACTGTGGATACGAGAATGGAAACACGGAGCCGATTCTGGATGCGCTGAAAAAGCACAATGTCAGGGCGACATTTTTTGTCGTGGGGCATTTTCTGGAGACGGCGCCCGACATGGTGAAGCGCATGGTGGCAGAGGGGCACACGGTAGGCAATCATACCTATCATCATCCGGATATGTCAACGATCTCAGATCTGGAGGCTTTTCAGAAGGAACTGGATGATGTAGCAGACGCTTTTGGTGAGATCACGGATACAGCCCTGTCCCCGTACTATCGTCCGCCTCAGGGCAAAGCCAACGCGGAGAATATCAGGATGGCACAGCAGCTGGGGTACCGCACGGTATTCTGGAGCCTGGCATATGTGGACTGGGATACAGAGAACCAGCCAGGCCGCGAATCCGCTCTTGACAAGCTCACGTCGAGGATCCACCCGGGCGCGGTCGTGCTGCTGCATAATACGTCCCGGACGAACGGCGAGATCCTGGATGAGCTGCTGACAGAGTGGGAGGATATGGGATACCGTTTTGCACCGCTGTCTGATCTGGTCTCGTCAGATTGATAAAAAATAATGTAAGGCAACAACCCTCCCCCGGGCTTGTGCAAATAATTGGTCCGGGATATAATAAATTTCAGCGCTGTACTTGGGAACAGTATCGTGCTGAAATTTTTATGTTTGCGGGGAACTGCTTTGAGAGCTCTCAGAGTCGCTTTATGCCGGATATTGCGAGAAGATCGTGGATCGGATGCGCACAAATCTGCGGGCGCGCGTTGACTCAATTTGGGTGAATATGAGAAAAATCAACCGCTACAGCGGTGGCGTGGGAGATGACGAGAAGCAGTTGTTATGAAAAGGAGAGGGAAAGACAATGATGTGTGGCAGATCAAAGTCCTCTGTAGAGCGGACGTGTAGGAGCGGAATTGTTTTGCGGGCAGTCATGTGCATAGCTGTGACGGGGATGCTTTCGGGCTGCGCTTCGCGCGGGCGCGCAGATGGCAGCCGGCAGGAGCCGCAGGAGCGTGACACCGTTATTGTGGCGATCACGGATGAGCCTGCCACGCTGGACCCTGTCCAGGGATGGGGGCATGGGAACACACCGCTGATCCAGAGCACGCTCATCAGATATGGCAGCGACATGCATTTTGAGGAGGACCTGGCTGTCGATTATCAGCTCGATGCGTCGGGGCTGGTGTGGACATTTACGCTGCGCGATGACGCGAAGTTTACGGACGGGGAAGCTGTCACCGCCGACGATGTCGTGTTTACCTTTGAGACGGCAAAAGCGGCGCAGGCTTCTTTCGATCTGACATTTGTGGAGAGAATCGAGGCAGTAAACGACACGACGGTCAAATTTGTCCTCTCCAGACCGACTTCCGTGTTTCTGAACACCGCCGCATCTGTAGGGATCATCCCGGAGCATGCATATGGAGCGGATTACGGGACGGCGCCTGTCGGTTCCGGTCCATGGAAATTTGTCCAGTGGAACCCGCAGGAGCAGCTGATCCTGGAGGCAAACGAGGATTACTACGGAACAATCCCTTTTATAAAAAAAGCGGCGATCGTTTTCATGACGGAGGATGCCGCGTTTGCCGCTGTTCAGGCCGGACAGGTCGATGTGGCATTGACGGCGGCGACGCTTGCGGATGCGAGGATCGACGGTTATCACGTTGCGCGCGTCCGCTCTGTTGACAACCGTGGTTTTACGCTGCCGATGCTTCCGGCGGAGGGAAATGTCACAGAGGGCGGATATCCGATCGGAAATGACGTGACCTGCAATCTCGAGATCCGCCAGGCGGTCGCCTGTGCCATTGACCGTGAACTGGTGGCAGATGCGGCGCTGAACGGGTTTGCCACACCCTGCTATTCCGAGAATGACAATATGCCGTGGAACAATCCGGAGGTCGTGATCGAGACGGATGTGGAGCGCGCCAGAAAGCTGCTCGCAGATGCGGGATGGGCTGACACGGATGGGGACGGCGTTGTCGAGAAGGATGGTATCAGGGCAGCATTTACCGTGCTGTATCCCAGCGGGGATTCTGTGCGCCAGGCGGTCGCGTTCGCCGCTGCGGAGCAGGTGTCGGACATCGGCATCCAGATCACAGTGGAGGGAACCAGCTGGGATGATCTGGCGAAGCGCATGTTTTCTGATGGCGTCATGATGGGCTGGGGTGCTGCAAATCCCTATGAGAGTTATTGCCTGTATCAGAGCGGGGGAGCATTTCAGGATGATTTCTACAATCCCGAGGGATACCAGTCGGAGGAGACAGACCGTTATCTGTCGGCAGCCATGGAGGCGCTGACGACGGAGGAGGCATATCGGAACTGGAAGCTTGCCCAGTGGGACGGCGTGGCTGGAACATCCATGAAGGGCGCGTGTCCGTGGGTGTGGATCGTCAATATAGACCATCTGTACTATGTGCGGGATGGATTGGATATCGGTGTACAGCAGCTTCACCCGCACGGCTCTTCCATGCCGCTGCTGCAGAATCTCCATGAGTGGAAGTGGGCGGATGTGCAAAAATGACAAGTGTGTTATGAAATGGGCGTGTGATTCATGAAGTGAAGATCAACTCTAGGATTGAGTGACAGGAGCGGCAGGAAAAGTGGAAAGGTTAAGAACAGACAACGTGCTTAAAATATTGAAAATATTGAGACGGATCGCGGCATACGTGCTTCGCGTGGGCTCACTCCTCCTTGCGGTCAGCGTCATTTCGTTTGCACTGGTGAGCGCTTCCCCTGTCGACCCGGTGCAGCAGTATATCATGGGGATCGGGCCGGTGTCGGATGAACAGCGGAGTGAGATCGAGGCGTACTGGGGTGTGGACAGACCGCCGGCAGAGCGGTATTTCAGCTGGCTCTCGGCTTTGCTGCACGGGGATCTTGGCGTGTCCCTCTTGTATCGCCGCCCAGTGGCACAGATCATCGCGGAGCGGTTTGGAAATTCACTTGCATTGATGCTGTGTGCATGGGTATTTTCGGGGCTCATCGGCTACGCGCTGGGCTGCGTCATGGGCATGAACCGGGATCGTTGGCAGGACAGATGCATCAGGAAGATCTGTTATCTGCTCGGCAGTGTGCCGACCTTCTGGCTGGGACTCGTGTTTCTGATGGTCTTTGCCGTGATGCTGGGATGGTTTCCGGTCGGTTTTTCGGTGCCGGTCGGTATGCGGGACAGTGAGGTGACCATCTGGCAGCGCCTGCACCATCTGGCACTGCCGGCGTTTACGCTGAGCCTGATGTCCTTTTCAAATATCGCGCTTCACACGAGGCAGAAGATGATCGATGTGATGAACAGCGAGTATGTCCTGTTTGCGCGCGCCCGCGGGGAGGACAGGTGGACGCTGTTCTGGCACCACGGCCTGCGCAATACGGTCCTGCCCGCGGTGACACTGCAGTTTGCCTCTTTTGCCGAGCTCTTTGGCGGTTCTGTGCTGGCGGAGAATGTATTTTCCTATCCGGGACTCGGCTCGGCAGTCTCGGCGGCGGGACTCAATTCCGATGTGCCGCTCCTGCTGGGGATCACACTGTTTTCCACGCTGTTTGTCTGCGTGGGAAACACGGTCGCAGATCTGCTGTACGGCTTCATTGATCCCAGACTTCGCGAGGTGTGCCAATGAGCCGGGCGGGGAGCGGGAAAGGATTGAACCGGCGGACAAAGGCGCTCCTGCTGACGATATTTCTGACGTTCCTGATGGTGTTGGTCTATGTATCCGGCAGCCTGATCCCGGAGGAGGCGGTGGGAACGGATCTTCAGCGCTCGGGGCAGCCGCCCTCGTGGGCGCACCTGTTCGGCACAGACAATCTGGGGCGGGATCTGCTGCTGCGCACGCTGAAAGGTTTGTCGGTCAGTATGACAGTGGGAATTGCGGCGTCCTGTGTCAGTGCGGTGATCGCCATTCTGGTCGGGATCGCGGCAGCGGTGGGGACAAGAGCTGTGGACGGCGCGGTCAGCTGGCTGATCGACCTGATGATGGGGATTCCGCATACTGTCTTGATCATATTGATCTCATTTTCTCTTGGCAGAGGGTTGAAGGGATTGCTGGTCGGGATCGCGGCGACGCACTGGACGAGTCTTGCCCGGCTGATCCGGGGAGAGGTGATGCAGCTTCGCAGTCAGCATTTTATTGCAGTTTCCAGGCGTCTGGGGAAATCAAGCGGCTGGATCCTGCTGCATCATCTGCTGCCGCATCTGGCGCCCCAGTTTATCGTAGGGCTGATCCTGATGTTTCCCCATGCGATCCTGCACGAGGCATCCGTTTCTTTTCTGGGCTACGGGCTTGCGCCTGAGCAGCCGGCGATCGGTATCATACTGGCGGAGAGTATGCGCTACCTTTCTTCCGGCATGTGGTGGATGGCAGTGTTCCCGGGGCTTCTGCTTGTTCTGATCGTTTTGCTGATCGATCGGCTGGGGGAGAATCTGCGCTCGGTGATCGATCCGTATAGTGCGCAGGAATAGCGTGTAAGGGTCTGTATAAGCGACAGTGACAGCGGTTTGAGTATAGAGATTTTAGGTTTTAGATAAAGGTTTTAGACAGAGAATTTGATAGAGATTTAATAAAGAGATTTTAGATAAAGGTTTAAGACAGAGGTGTTTATGGAAAGGAAGCAAGATATCCCTGTTCTGGAGGTGTCCGGTCTGTCTGTCTCATTTCAGATGTACGATGGCGCCTTAGACCGGAAGGATCTGCAGGTGATCTCGGATCTGAGCATGCGCGTTCATGCGGGAGAGGTGCTGGCAGTCGCCGGCTCGTCCGGTTCCGGAAAAAGCCTGCTCGCGTCGGCGATATTGGGCATTCTGCCGGAAAATGCCGTTGTTGACGGTTTGATGCGCTATCGGGGACAGCTCCTGACGCCGGAGCTGCAGAGAAAGCTCCGAGGAACCGAGATCGCGCTCGTGCCGCAGTCGGTTGCGTTCCTGGATCCGTCGATGCGGGTGGGGGCGCAGACAGACGGCCATGGAAGAGCGCTCACAAAAGAGAGAAAAGCGAAAGAAAATAAGAGAGAGAAGATCTTTCAGCGCCTTGGACTTCCTGTGGAAACGAAGCGTTTCTACCCGTTCCAGCTCTCTGGCGGCATGGCGCGGCGCGTGCTGGTCTCAACGGCAATGATAGCGGACGCGCGGCTGATCGTCGCGGACGAGCCGACGCCGGGCATGAGTCTCGACCAGGCATTGGAAGCGCTGAAACTGTTTCGTGAGATCGCTGACGATGGGAGAGCGGTGATCCTGATCACGCATGACATAGATCTTGCATTTGCGTTTGCGGACAGGGTTGCCGTTTTTTATGCCGGAACGATGCTGGAGACGGCAGACGCTTCAGATTTTCGGGAAGGGGGCGATGTTCTGCGCCACCCTTACAGCAAGGCGCTGTGGAGGGCGCTGCCGCAGAATGGTTTTGAGCCGACTGCCGGTTTTCAGCCGTATGCGGGTAGCCTGCCTGAAGGATGTTTGTTCGCATTGAGATGCAGCTGTAAGTCGTCCCGATGCGGGCGGGAAGCGCCCCCTGTGCGGGAGCTGCGCGGCGGGGAAGTGCGGTGTTTTCATGCGATCTGAAAAAGAGTGTTTCTATAAAAAGGCATATGTTTAGGAGAGGCCATACGGAAAAGGAGTGTAGTATGCAGCTGGAAGCCAGAAAGATAAGTTTTCGTTATCACCCAAGACAGCCGTGGGTGCTCAAGGATCTGGAGTTTGGCGTGGGGCAGGGGGAGTGCGTCGGTCTGTTCGCGCCGAGCGGGTACGGAAAAACGACGCTGGCGATGCTGCTGGCCGGTTATCTGAAGCCTGTGGAGGGGGAGATACTGTTGGCTGGGAGAGTGCTTCCGCTGAGTGGTGTCTGTCCGGTGCAGCTGATCTGCCAGCATCCGGAGCAGGCGGTCAATCCCCGCTGGCGTCTGCGCAGGGTGCTGGAGGAGAGCGGGCAGATCCGGGAGGACCTGCTGGACCGGCTCGGCATTGAGCGCATGTGGCTGGAACGTTTTCCGAGGGAGCTTTCCAGCGGTGAGTTGCAGCGCTTCTGCGTGGCGCGGGCGCTGACGAGCAACGCGGATTTTCTGATCTGCGATGAGATCAGCGCCATGTTTGACGTCATCACACAGGCACAGGTCTGGAGCGTGGTCTGCCACGAGGCACAGAGACGGAATATGGGCATCGTCGTTATCACGCATAACCGGCATCTGGCACAGCGATTGTGCAGCCGGATCTGTGACCTGGGCAATCCATCATGAGAGATTTTGTGAAATGATTGCACAAGACAGCCAGTATATGGTAAAATAGCATCGGTTTATCACAACAGCTGGAGCATTTTTTAACACGCTCTGATTCGCAGTTTGGCGGATGTTCTATATAGGAGCGAATAAGGTGCAAACACAAAGTATCAGACATATCATCATCCGTTATGTGACAAAGCTGTCTGTCATATTGGGAGTCCTGCTGGTCATTTTGATGATCGCTACATCGCTGATCTCGACGTCGTCGGTGCTTCGGGAAAATCTGCAGGTCACGGCGCGGATCGTAGCACAGAATATCAGTTCCAACATCCATCTGCTGGCGGATCGGATGGACAATATGGTGCAGAAGCCGGAGTGGGCTGACGCGGGATAGTCCGATGAGGCCATGCAGCAGCTGATCGACCAGAGCAAGGAACGGGTGGAGTTTGTGTGGATCGCCGGTTACAACATTTCAGGGATGAAGCTGTATGGAGACGGGGAGGCACCGGACTCTATTATCGGAAAAGAATATTACGATTATCTGACTGTGACACAAAATCTGACGATCGGAAACCCGGAGTATGCGAACGGACTCTGGCAGATCTGCGTGGGAATTCCGGTTTTGGATGACGAGGGGGCGGTCGTATTCTATCTGAAGCTACAAATATGATCTGCTCAATGATGTCCTGTCGAATACTCATATTGGAGTCAGGGGAATTGCGTATATTGTCGACCGTGATGGAAATATCATTGTGGATAAAAATGTGTCGGATATGACAGAGGTCAGAAATCTGTATCAGTTGTATGCATCTGCCAGAAACCAACATATTTTTGACGCCATGCTTGATTTTGGCACGGATGTGAAATCCATATTTTTAAAGGGTGTACCGCATTATACAGCGTATTCCCCGGTTACCGGAACGAACTGGACACTGGTGATCGCGGCGCCCAAGGCGGATTTTATGGGAACGCTGATGTGGTCGGTGGTTATCAGCATCCTCTTCATCGTGGTGCTGCAGGTCTATACGGTAAAGCGGACGGTTGAGATCGCGGATCAGATCGCCGGTTCACTGGCACACGCGGCGGATCGCCTGACATCACTGGCGGCTGGAAATCTGAAGAACGACGTCATCTTTGCGGACAGCAATCAGGAGGCGGAGGTGCTCACGACGGCATTGTCCAGCACAGTGGCCAGTCTGTCCATATATATCGACAACATCACGGATTATCTGGGGTTGCTCTCTTCGGGAGACTATTCCAGGAATGTGGAGGGAACTTTCGACGGGGATTTTGCGGCGATACGCGATGCCATCATCCGGATCACGGATTCGCTCAACGAGACGATGAAACGGATTCGTCAGGCATCGGAGGCCATTCGGCGGAATTCTTCCGAGATGACAGTGTATGCGACTAAATTGTATGACGGTTTTATAGAACAGTCAGCTGCATTGAAGCGACTGACGGGAAAGGTGGAGTTGATCACGGATAAGACCATTGAGATTGACAGGAATGCACAGCACGTAAAAGAAAGTGCGGACAGGGCAAGAGAGCGCGTGGACGAAGGGCAGCGCCAGATGGAGGATATGCTGGGGACGATGGACAGCATTCATCGCGGCATGCAGGTGATCATCACGATCAGCCAGCTGATCGAGGATATATCCTCACAGACAAGCCTTTTGTCCCTGAATGTTTCTATTGAGGCGGCGCGTGCCGGGGAAGCCGGAAAAGGTTTTGCCGTGGTCGCCCAGGAGATCGGGCAGCTCGCCCGGCAGACCGCGTCGGCATTGGAAAAGACAGGGGAGATTCTCGGTAAGACAAGAAGGTCCATCGACCAGGGGATGCAGACTGCGCAGGATACCGCGGAATCCTTCCGCAATGTCAATCAGGCAACGAACGAGTTCATGGAGATTTCTGATGACTTGATCCGGATCACGCTGCAGCAGAAGGAGGCGATCGACACGGCATATCAGGAAGTGGGACGGTTCTGACCATTGCAGATACCAACCAGCAGCTTGCAAAGGAGACAGATGAGACGGCGGCTGTGTCCCTGTACTAGGTGGAGGAGCTGGAACAGATTGTATCGACGATGAAACTGAGGAACGAATAGGTTTGGCAAAAAAGTGGAACGGAGTGAACAGCAGCCATAAAACATGGAATCGTCTGTCAATGCGTCTGTTGAACAGCAAAAATTGTTGATTTCATATAACAATCGTGATACCATAAACCATATATCTGCGGTCAGATCATTACAAGGGAGGAGACAGAATGGATATGATAAACGAATTTTCCATGGAACAGGGACTATCCAATGAGAAGGTCATCGTCATCGATTTCGGCGGTCAGTACAACCAGCTTGTGGCAAGGCGTGTCAGGGAATGCAATGTATATTGCGAGATCTATTCCTACAAGACAGACATCGAACAGATTAAGGCAATGAATCCTAAGGGGATCATATTGACGGGCGGACCAAACAGTTGCTACGAGCAGAATGCGCCCAGCTACACAAAGGAACTGTTTGAGCTGGGGATCCCGGTGCTGGGGCTGTGCTATGGTGCGCAGCTCATGATGCTCGTGCTCGGTGGCAATGTCGAGAGAGCGGCTGTGCGTGAGTATGGAAAGACTCAGGTGCATGTGGACCAGTCTTCACCGCTGTTTGCGGGTGTGGAGCAGGAGACGGTCTGCTGGATGAGCCATTTTGATTATATTTCAAAAATCGCGCCAGGGTTTGCTGCCATAGCGCACACGGATCATTGTCCGGTGGCAGCCGCGCAGTGTCCGGACAGAAAGCTCTACGCGATCCAGTTCCACCCCGAAGTGCTGCACACGGTTGAGGGAACAAAGATGCTCTATAACTTTGTCCGCGGCATCTGCGGCTGTGCAGGCACATGGAGAATGGACTCGTTCGTGGAGGAGTCCGTAAAAAAGATCAGGGAAAAGGTCGGAGATGGAAAAGTGCTCCTGGCGCTGTCGGGCGGTGTGGATTCGTCCGTGGCAGCAGGGCTGTTATCCCGGGCGATCGGCAGACAGCTCACCTGTGTCTTTGTCGACCATGGTCTGCTGCGCAAGAACGAGGGAGACGAGGTCGAATCTGTGTTTGGACCTGGCGGCGACTTTGACCTGAATTTCATCCGGGTCAATGCACAGGAGCGATATTACGGAAAGCTTGCGGGCGTGACAGAGCCGGAGACGAAACGAAAGATCATCGGCGAAGAGTTTATCCGTGTGTTTGAGGAGGAAGCGAAGAAGATCGGTGCGGTAGACTTCCTGGCACAGGGAACGATCTATCCCGATGTGGTGGAGAGCGGACTTGGCGGGGAGTCGGCTGTGATCAAGTCGCACCACAACGTGGGCGGTCTTCCCGACTATGTTGATTTCAAGGAGATCATCGAGCCACTGCGTGATCTGTTCAAGGATGAGGTGCGCAAGGCGGGACTGGAGCTGGGACTTCCAGAGAGACTGGTGTTCCGCCAGCCGTTCCCAGGGCCGGGACTTGGCATACGCATCATCGGCGAGGTCACGGCAGAGAAGGTGCGCATCGTGCAGGACGCCGACGCGATCTACCGCGAAGAGATCGCAAAAGCCGGACTGGACAGGAGTATCGGACAGTATTTTGCGGCGCTGACAAACATGCGCAGCGTCGGCGTCATGGGGGACGAGCGGACGTACGACTACGCGGTGGCGCTGCGCGCCGTGAATACGGTTGATTTTATGACGGCGGAATGTGCGGAGATACAGTTTGCAGTGCTGCAGACGGTGATGAGCCGGATCATTAATGAGGTGCGGGGGGTTAACCGGGTAGTGTATGATCTGACGAGTAAGCCGCCTGGGACGATTGAGTTCGAATAGTCGGAGCTAAGCCGCAAAGCCCGTAAACACAAGGGTTTGGCGGCTTTTTCTCTTTATCATTGCATTACGATTGCATTTTTCTATTCAACCTCTTTATGATATGCTGCGGTGTGCTGATTGCTTGTGTAATCTGCAATGCTGTGTGAAGCGGGTGTGTATGTCAGCACGCCCGTTAATTTATTGGCAACTTCAAGATTGCTGTTCGGGTACAAATGCCCGTATGTTCCTAAAGTGGTCTGTATCTTCTCATGCCCTAAACGCTCTTTAATCAAAAGCGGATTTTCTCCCATGCTGATTAAAAGGGAAGCGTGGGAATGTCTTAACGCATGGATTTTGATACGGTGTACGCCTGCAAGCCCGGCAAGTTTTTCTAAGGCTCTTGGAAGTGTGTGCTTACTGGTAGGAATACCGTTGTAGCTCAACACCAAATCGCAGCCTTTCAAAACTTTTTGCTGAACCTCATGCCACGCCTGCAATTCTTTTAAGGTGTCCGTGTCAATATAGATTGTGCGGACGCTTGCCTGCGTCTTTGGTTCAACAAACTTGTAATCGTCCATTGACTTATAGTACAGGGTCTTTGTTATGCTTAAAAGCCCTGTTTCAAAATCAATGTCAGACCATTGCAGGGCGGCGGCTTCGCCAATCCGTAAGCCTGTCATAAACAGTACCCAAAAGGAAATGAAAAGGTAGTGTTCGTAATAATCGCCCTTATAGAGCAGGGAAATCACTTTCTGAAATTCTTCCAACGTCCAGAAGTCAACCTTTGTCTTTTTGCTTTTGATGTTGCCTATCATGCGTGACGGGTTCTTTTTTGCAATCCCCAGAACAATCGCCCGGTCAAATGCAATAGACAGCATACCCTGTACGACACGGATATAGTTTGGGCTAAATTCTTTCGCAAGCTCCAACTGCCAATTCTGCACGTTGATAGGCTCTATCTCGTCCGTTGCCATTTTGTAGAAGTATGCAAAATGCTTCTGAATGGTGGAACGGCGGTTCAAGTAGGTGCTTTCCTTTACCTGTGTTTTGTACCACGGGAGATATGTTTCCTCAATGAACGTCTGGAAAGAAATTGTTTCCTTTTTGGCGGTCAGTTCTTCGGTGGAAGTGAGGACAAGTTTTGAATATTCTTCCCTTGCTTCCTTTTTTGTCTTAAAGCCGCTTCGGTATTTCTGTATCTGTTTACCTGTTATCGGATTGTAGCCTAAGTTTGCTCTAAAATAATATGTTCCGTTATCTGCTTTCTTAATTGGGTCTTTTGCCATAATCTCACTCCTTACATAGATGTGCAAGAAGTACATTCAGCCTGTCCGTCTGGAAATGTAATACCCAATAATTCCTCTACG